>Ga0228661_1000012_pt1 | contig 38847 bp, 45 predicted proteins | sample 75DmetaG_FD_182857 | JGI IMG/M metagenome (GOLD analysis project Ga0228661, IMG submission 182857) | Seawater microbial communities from Monterey Bay, California, United States - 75D | ecosystem: Environmental > Aquatic > Marine > Coastal | place: USA: California | collected 2016-11-14
TTCAAGCTCTACTCTATGCTTTTGACCGTAATCAAACGATATAGCAGTTACTTGATCATACTCTTTTAAACATCTGAGTAGTAAGGTTGAGGAGTCCATCCCTCCGCTTAGACTAATTACAACATTTTTTGCCATAATAAATAAAAATTAAAATTGCCAGGTATTATTAGCGTATAGGCAAACGCTACTCTACGATAGAGGTTATTTTAGTTTGGTAACTTTTATATACATTAATATACTCTTTTATAGTATCGAATGTTCTATTGTTATCCATATTTGTTTTTTCTTCAACTATAGCTTTTAAAGCATAGCCGAAATTACCAGGGTAACATACAGTCTTAATATACTCTGTATTATTTTCACCTTTAACTACTCTTTCATAAACAGTATAACCACCGGTTGATGACTTACTAATAAAGAATGGTTCTAGAATTGGATCAGAGATAATAGTATCTCCATTTGGAATTGAATCTGGTCTTCTTAACATAACTTATTTTATTAATTGTTTTAATTGACTTTCAGATAGTAACCCTACTTCTTTTGTAAAAGTACCATCGTCTTTTAAAAATACTGTTGCAGGTATGCTTTTAATTTTATATTTAGCTGCTAACCCGCTAATATCTTTATCTATATTTACGTTTGTAAAATCTAATTTAGTTTCGTTAATAACCTTATCAAATATAGGTGCATAACTTTTACATGGTCCGCACCAATCAGCATAAAACTTAATTACTTTCATCTCTTTGTTTTCTTTTTAAATTTTCTATTATTCCCCCTTTTCGGCTCTTCTTTCATAAAATTATTAACTTTCATCCAGGCTACGACTTGTGTGATATTTTGTTTCATAGAATTTGACATAACTTATTTTTATATAATATAATATACGAATATTATCTCGAATATACAACTATCCGTCACAAGATAAACAGTCTAATTCAGTACGAGATCCTATGTCTCCATTAATTACAGAATCAGTTCTTAAGTAATATAGGGTTTTGATACCTAATCTCCAAGCTGTTTGGTGAACTTCGTTTATAAATTTAGGTGAATCAGTAGGATCGAATGCTAAATTAAGTGACTGAGTTTGATCTATGTATTTCTGTCTAGCTGCTGCTTGTTCTACTAACTGTAATTGATTAATCTCGGCAAATGTCAAAAAGATCGGTTTATCGTCTGCAGGCATTACATCTTCAGGTAAATTAGCTATACTCCCTCTGTCTTTCATTATTTGATCCCATACTTCTTCAGTATTTGCTCCTTTTTCTTCTAAATATGTTTCTAAAGCAGGATTTTTTCTTATAAAAGTTCCTTTTGCTGAGTTAAAAGTATATACATTAGCAGGTACAGGTTCGATACCAGCTGAAACACCGCCAGATAATGTAGAATTAGAAACGGTAGGTGCAATAGCAATTAAATGACTATTTCTCATACCTGTTCCTCTACACCAAATAGGTTCACCATACTCGTCAGCTAATCTTCTTGATGCTAATTCTGCTTTAGTTTTAATTTCTGAGAATATTTGATGAGTTAGTGAAGTAGCTGCTATAGAAGCAAATGGTATTCTTTCGTTTTGCAATAAAGTATGCCATCCTAATACACCTAAACCTACTGCTCTACCTTTTTTTGCAGAACGATGAGGTCTTACTAGTGATTCCCTTCCAGAAGTTTTTGCTAAGAACTCTTCTAAAACTCCATCTAAGAAATATATTGCGGTTTCTATAAGGTCTGTGTTTTTCCACTCGTGCCATTTAGTTAAATTTACTGATGATAAACAACAAATAAAACTATGCTCTTCGTCTGTGAAAAGTGTTATTTCAGAACAGATATTGGTCATTGTAACCTCTAAGTTATTCTTTTTATATGCAGGTGGATTAGCATTATTTACATTATCTTTAAACATAATATAAGGCTCTCCAGTTTCCATTCTAGATTTAAGTATAGTTATCCAAGTATCCATAGCCTCCTGGTCTCTATGCTCTAATCGTTGCATGAATGTATCATCCACTACGACGCATTGATGAAGGTTTAGACACTGTCTATTAGGATCACCTTTTGGTCTTCTAATTTCCAAATATTCTAATATATCTGGATGATTAATGTCTAAGTTTACTGATGCTGCTCCTCTTCTTACTGCACCTTGATTAGTAGCAATAATAGTTGAATCATAAATCTTTGCCCATGGTACAACTCCCTCTGATTGACCTATGCCGTTACCTATTTTACCGCCTCTTCCTCTTACTCTACTTAATCCAATACCTACACCACCTCCTAGGGATGTCAATCTCATGAGTTCAGCATTAGTTAACCCAATACCACGAATCGAGTCGGGTGTGTCGATTCCAAAACATGAGATTGGCAAACCTTTATCAGTACCGGTATTAGATAATACTGGAGATGCAAGGTTTAGCCAACCTTTCCATATATACCTAAAAAATTTACTTGCTAAATCAGGTCTATCTAATCTTTGAGCTACTCTATCAGCAACTCTTTTATAAGCTTTCCTTGGAGTTTCATTTGGTAACAAGTATCCTTTTGAGATAGTTGCTAATGATACTTCTGTCATCCATTCAGGATAATCTTTACCTTTCTCCCACTGGGAGTAATCTACTATTACGCTCATATAAGTTAAATTAAAATGCTGATCCCCAGTCTACGTGTCCTTTTGAGTAATTAGTTACTCTACTAGCAAAGAAATCAGTATGTTGTTTTCCTGCTATTACTGCATCAAACCATTTCATAGTTTTTAATGCTCCTTTATCTATTTCAGAAGAAGGTACTATAGAATCAAGACCTAAGTCACTCATCTTAGTATTTATTCTTTGCTTTATAAAGTTTTTAAGTTCATTTTTAGATAGATTTTCTAAATCTCCTAATTCAAATGCTTTATCAATAAAGTCAAACTCTAACTTCATAGCTAATCTACCAGCATCTTCAATTTCTTTAATTAGTTTTTTGGTTTTAAATTTAGGATGTTCTTCCATAAGTGTTCTGAATAACCAACAACCAGCGTTAGAATGTAAAGATTCATCTCTTACAGACCATTCGACTATCTGTCCTACTCCTTTAAGTTTATTTCTCATCTTAAACGACAAAAGAACTGCAAAAGAAGAAAAAAGATTTACACCTTCTGTAAACGCAGAAAAAATTGCTAATGACTTAGCTCTTTCATGCCAATTAGGAGTACCGTCGTGATTATCTCTCACGTTCATTAACGATTCTATCTTAGCCATCGTAGCTTCATCTTCTAAAAATTCACTAAAGTCGTCTAAACCTAATTGTTCATTTAATAGAGAGTAAGCTTCTGCATGTATAGTTTCTGATGAACCTAAAGTAGTACCCATCATTATAACTTCTGGTTTTCTAAACCATTTTGTTACTAAGGTAGACCAGTAATCGTTGACTACTGTTTCGGTTTGAGCAAAACCTTTTAATATTTGACCAACTACATTTTTTTCGTGAGGTTTCATATTAGATTTCCAGTCAGAAACATCATTAGCCATTGGTACTTCTGTATGAAGCCAATGTGCTTGTTGCTGCTTTAACCAGTAATCGTATGCTTGTGGGTATTCAAAGGGTTTATATACAACTCTTTCTTCTAATAAACTCATATCTCTATTGCTTTTTTAATGTTAAAACCAAAATGTCCTCAAAAGTTAATCAAGGACGCTATAATAAATATAGTATATATTCATGTATCAAACAAAATATATATTATATTTTTTCAAATATTTTGTTGACTGTTGCTCTGTCAACTCCGCTAGTATTTGAATCGTCATCTAATAAGTCAGCGGCACTTGTTTCTTCTAAGAATTCAATCTGTCCGTTGTTAGTATTCATTTTAATATTATACGTCATACCATCCTGACCATATCTATTTTTCATAACGTGTATTCTACCTGTGCCAAGTACTTTATCTTCCTTTTGTCTTGATAAAGATAAACATATATCAGCTACCATCATCTTATCATAACTACCAGCTGCTTTATCTCCTTCAATAATACTATCTCTAGCACCCATTCTGTTTACCTGTGAAGGTGTAAGTATAGGTATCTTTAGATCTTTTGCTAATCCTTTAGTAGCAATGAATACATCATCTATCTCATGCTTTCTTTCGGTATTTCTACCTCTAGAAGGAGCTTTTAAATAATCAACGTAATCTATAATGATAAGATCAGGTTTATGGTCTATATCTATACATTTTTGTACGTGAGCTTTAATAGTATTGACTGAAGCACCTTTTGGTGGGTATTCTTTTACTATTAACCTACCTTTAAGATTATCTACCTGCTTCTGTACATCTTTTCTATGTTTATTTACCTCATCTATACTATAGCCTGTAAAGTAACAGTCAAATCTCTTTCCTACATAATCTTCACCTAACTCTAAAGTATAAAAGTTTACTTTATGTCCCATTTTAACTGCATGCGCAGCAATTGCAACCATAGTCCAAGATTTACCGCCGCCAGGAGACCCAAAAATAATTCCCAAATCACCGGGACCGAATCCGCCTTGTATACCATCATTGAGAATAGGCCAAGGACTAGGAACAGTAGGACGGTAATCAACCCTATACCTAGTTTCAATATCTTTATTGTATTCATGTCCAATATTTTTATCCATTCCAGCTTTAATAGCTTTCTCTACTAGATTCCGTATACCATCAAAATCACCTTCTTTTAGTAAATCTGCAGAGTCTAATATAGCTCCTTTCATTTCTTGATTCTTACAAAATTTAGTAAACTCTTCTTGTACATATTGTAAATCATCCGAAGATGCTTGATATGAGTTTCTTAACTCTTCTTTTAATGCTACTTGAAGTACTTCGTTTTCCAATTTCTGTAGTTCTATCTTAAGAACATCCATAGTTACAGTAGTATGGTACTTGTCATAGTATTCACATATCTGATTTATTATCCATTTATGAGAATCAGCGTCAAAGTAAGTATCAGAAAGTACGTCTCTTACATTAAGTAGAAATCCTTTATCTGTAAGTAATGAACCTAGTACTTTTAATTGAAAGCTTTTGCCAAATTGATGTAACCTTTTTAATGTCATAGTATCCCCTTTTTTATTATTTTTTTACCGAATACCGTGAGTGATATTCTTTCCCCTTTTTTTATAACCGGAACACTATGGTAAGTATGTACGTCAAACCAATCGTATTCTTTAGCTGTTTCGTTTACTAATAGTTTAGTTTTGCATTCTGATTCTTGTAGTTCCTGTACATATGCAAATCTTCTATTATCCCTGTCATCCTTATGTGTATTAAAGTAGCTTCCTTCTTTCCACTTATGTATATGGTAAACATCGTAGTTAAAATTACTATCTCCTACTAATTTACTGAGAAATAAGTTAAAATCAGAGTCAAAAGGAACACTATCTCTATGGTAATTAAAATATTCATATTGACAATGTTTTCTTTTTTCGATAGTAAAGGTTTTATTAATTGTATTATCTAAAAACCAATCTATCCACTTCTGCTCCATTTATTTTTTAAAAACCGTTAATCCTCTAAAATTCTCTAACCAGCCTTCTGTATTCTTAGTAACTCCTTCTATTTTATCATTATCTAATAAATGTAAGAAAGCTCCTGCTTGAAGATCTGGTATATCTTCTTTTACTATATCCAATATAGTATTTTTTTCGTTATTATCCAACACACTTTCGTGTAAATTCATTAACTTATAGTTAGTTTCAACTTTATCCCATTCGTGTATGATTTTAGAAAATATTTTTTTACCTTCTAAGTTATCTTCACATACTTGAAATACATAATCAAGTGTCATACTTGGTTTTGTAACAAGATCCGGAAATTGAGATACTATAGTTTTTATACCTAACCCTTTAACTCCTTTCAGACCATCAGAATTATCACCAAGTAATGCTTTAACTATATTATAGTTCTCTGGTATTACTTTTAATTCTTCTTCTATATTTTCGTTAGTGAAAGTTTTCTTCTTAACTGGTGCATATACTTCTATATTCTTATTTACCATCTGTAAGAAGTCTTTATCTGAAGATATAATAGTGATTTTCTTGTCATTCTTATCAGCTTGTTGAGCTAAGTAGGCTATAATATCATCAGCTTCTAACTTCTCCATCATTATCTGCTGTAAGGGTAAACACTCTAAGTAATCCTTTGTTCTAAATAACTGACCTATTAATGCTTCAGTTTCTTCTGCTTTTGTATCGTATAATCCCCAATGAGTAATTCTTGATGTAGCTCTATTAGCTTTGTAATTAGGGTCTATATTTTTTCTATTAGCAGAACCACCTTTTCCATCCCATACTACTATAACCCTTGTAGGGTCAAATATCCTAGTCACATACCCTAAAGATCGCAAAAAGCCAACTAGGCCTCCGATATGGTGGCCTGTTGGACTCATTGCTTTGAGCAGTGAGAAACTACGAATTAACATATTCATAGCATCTATGACCAAAATGTGGTCATTTAGCTCTGGGGGTGGGGTCTGCTTTAAGTTATTTAGTATTTTTGAATAGCTCACTAGTCTAGTAGATTTGGTGATATTGGAGTTTCTTCTAAATCGCCTTCTTCAATAAGATCAAAGTCTATAGAACCTACTAGTTTTAACCAGTGTTCTTTATGTGCGTCTTTGTACTTATCGATTGCTCGTTTATCATCTGGGATAAACCCATGAGGTGTCATTACTACTCTTCCTCTTGATTGTACTCCTCCAATATGATTCTTTTCTACTTGGACATTTGTTCTCTTTGCAAATTCTACTTGCATGCCATTCTTTATAGCTTTAATTTTAGAAGTACCGGGGTTAGTAATATTACCAAAGGTAACTACTAACGTAGCATCGTACCACATAGACATTCCACCTTTATTCTGTAGCTTAGGTTGACCCATCGGCGACTCAGGTTTCATTGTCCATACTTTATTAATAGCAACTAGAGTATTAGTATAAGGAGAGTTTTCTTTCCTAGATAGTAATATCTTTTGATTAAGGTTATTTCCAAATTGTGTAGACATTGCACCAGCATTCCATTCATTATTGTTCTTATTAGAACGTACTGAAAGGTCACAAGGTACTGATCCTATACTATCCCAGAAGAAACATAAATCATAAGGTAGATTACCTTTAGCTTGCTCATCCATTAAATCAGCTATATAAACAGCTACATCTTCAATAGTATTTAATAGTCCTCTGTCTGCATATAAGAAATGACCTTCATAATCTGTAACGTTACCGTTAGCATCTTTTACTTCGTCAAACTGTAATCCCATTTCTTTAGCATGTTCCCAAGACCATTTCATCTCAGTTACTATAAAGACTGGGAGAATGCCCAGTTTTTGAGCATTCACCGCAGCTTCTATTAGGGCAGTGGTTTTGCCCGTATCACTATGTCCTCTCAGAAGAGTGATATGTCCGGTGGGAATACCGGGGAGGGAAGTAATGTCCTGAAAAGCTTTAGATAAAGGTATCCATCCTTGTTCTTTAAACTTAACAGACGCATTAGAAAATCCTTTCTTACTCTTAAAATTGCTTAAATTGAACGACTTTCGAACATTCGCAGTCGCTCTTGCCTGTACTTCTTTCTTTTTTGCCATGTTTACTCGTTAAATAGGTCATCAAATTTACTAACTGTGTCTTTGTTGCCAGCGGTAGCTGTTTCTAAAGTAAAGTTAGCCTTTTGAGGACTAGAGCTTTCTGGCTGTTTTGTAGGAGCAGATTTTTCTTCTTCTGCTGATCCAGGGTTAAGGTGATTCTGTAACTGTTTTTTGATATAGTCATAGTCATATTGAGTATGTACATCAGTCGGGTCTGGTTGAGTCTTAATCCATGTATCTACTAGATCATTATCGTCTGATAAAGCAGTTTGTTTAGGTTTAATTCTAACCGTAGTTTCAGGGTAAGGATTACCTTGTTGTTGTTCTACAACTAAATCCCATCCGTTTATAACATCTGTAATATCACCTATGTCTTCATCAGCAATAAGAGCTAATAAAGCTTTATAGATAGTAATTCCAAATCCCCATAATCTAACACCTTTCTCTTCTTGTCCTCTTACCACTACTGGTGCAAAGATTCTAGTTTTAGGTGAGATTTTACCGGCTAAAGACCAATTGTCTCTATCAGAAGTTTTTCTTAGTTCTTTTACGAACTCTTCAATAGGGTCTTGTTTACCGAAATTCGATAAAGCAACCATAGGGTATTTTCCAATACCGTAGTGAAACTTTAGTTCTTTGAAAGGCATTGTAGGGTCATAAGCCGAAGGTACTAACCTTACAGTTTGTTTTCCTAACTCTGGTTTCCAAAAAATTGTTGAATAGTCAGTCTTTTCTCTTTGCTGACCGTTGTTGTTCAAGGCATCTAGCTTAGCCTTAATAGCATTTAAATCCATATAACTAATTTTAATTAATAACTTTATATTAATATAAGAAAAATAAAATTAACGAGCAACTATAGTTCGATAATTTTAAATAACTTTGTATTAATTCTTTTTAAATCTGGTCCTTTAGTTAGTAACACGCAGTTTCTAAAATCTGACCAATTAATTCTGTAAGAAGTATCTAGTACTCCTTCGTTCAACTCTTTAATAAGTGTATTAAGAGCATTTATAGTATATAGGGTGTTGGATTCTTTTTTTCTATGAACTAAAATAGTGTTCTCTAAAAATGTCCCCACATTCCCAAAATCAACATTATACGTACATATATACTCATTTAAACTTTTAGAGTATAAGACGAATATTTTGTTGTAAATAATTTTGTACCGTTCTTGAATATTTTCTAAAACTGGTTCTAATGTTTCTTCTGTAGCAAATGTACAGAATAATTTATTACTCATATCTTCATTTATTGTTATAGGGTCGATATCGTAATCAAACCTATTGCCTGCAACCATTACCATTTGTTATAAATATTAAATTGTTTCACAAACATAAATCTTTTGAGTATTTAAATTTGACTGGGTATTTTTTCCCAGATTCTAGTATATTTTGTAATTCTGTTAACGTGTCTTTTCCATCTTCTTTGCTAAAATCAAAAAGTAGAGAATCATAAGTGTATAATACTACCTTTGTCTTTTTATTTTGTAGATATCTTAGTACTTCTTTTAAGATAAGTATATTTCTTGAGGTTTCCAACGATTGCATAAGATAATTCATTAACTTTTGAGGATTCATATCCTTGAGCTCTTCTGTAAAAGGTTTATCTGATACTGGGTTGTGTACTTCTCCAAGAGCTTCATACTTGATCCACAAGGAGTTAATAAAGTCTTGAATCTTAACAAAGATATCTACATCTTTATATTCTTCAGGTATTCTTCCGTACAATGCATGAAAGTTTATTTGCTTAGCTTTCGAATATTCATCGTCTCCAATGACTGATTTCTTAAAGTACTTCTTTGCAAGTTGCATATGAGCGGATTCGTCAGTAAGTTCGTAACCTAATTGTTCACAAAGTAACCTAACGTGGTAACCATCAAAATCAAACTCTACAAAAAAGTCATTTTGAGGTTTAAAACTCGATCTATGTTTATCTGTTTTAGGAATAGCTGCGTAGTTAACTGAGTTAAATGCATTAGTAGGTCGAGAAGTAATGTTATATAGGTTATAGTAACTATACGTTATATCGTCTACTATATTATAATTGGAATCACGAGGAGTAAACATCTCTTCGAATTGTTCTTTATGTATTCCTATACCAGATTGCTCTAAGAGAAAGAATACATTGGTAGCAGTCTTGTTATAAAAGTCAAAACCACTTGGTATGTTATATTCAATTACATCTTTTACTTTATAGTATATCTCTTCACTTGCTTGATAGAGTTTAGATATAGGTATAAGTTTATTAGTAATAATACTATCTTTAAATTTATTATAGAAAGTATTTATATACGAAAAATCTCTAGAATACTCTAATTTATCAAACTTAACCATTGAATAAAGTAGTGATAAGTCTATAGCTCCTTGTAGATTAAAGTGATATAGCAAGTATTTCTTATCTAATGTATAAAGTGTAGTGAAAGCTTTAAGTAATTCGTAGACACGCTCTTTATCTACGTTAAGGCCTTCGTCATGATCGATAGGAATTATAAATCCATGCTTAGAATTAACCGGTCTTAAGTAAACCGCTACAGTGGAAGTAAGTTTTGGATGGTAGTAAGTATTGGTAGGGATGATATCAACATATCCTCCTAATCTACCTAGTGCTTGTAATCTATCTAACTGAGTGTCAGTTTCAATAATATAAAACATACTTATAACCTTTACTTAAAGATAAGATATATTTCTTAGACTACAAACTCTCCATAGTTTTTTATCATTTGAGGTAATTCTTTTATTTTCTCAGATGCTTTTTCTACGGTTTCTTTATTTATTGCTTTAGCTCCAAATTGAATATACGAACTTTTAACTGAGTTTTCAACAGGTCCTTTAATTACCCAGTCTATAACAGCGGTATCTGTATAGTTAGTTTTTTGAAACTTCAAGTATCTTCTTACGTTTACTTCTATTATAGCTTTATTTCTTTTATCTTGTACATAATACCTTTTAAACTTACCTCTGGCTATATCTTTATCAGTAGGTCTAATATAATCATTTGAAAAACGCAAAGTAGTAATTAAATTTGGTTCATCATCAGAGTATAAATCAACTTTTGTAAGCGGTACTGAATCACTATTTAGATTATTTCCTGAAAAGTAATCACCATTGTATGTTTCTATATAACTACCTTTATACTTTTCTCCATTAGGAAGTATAAGGTCTCCAGATGATTTTAAAACTCTATATTTTGATCTAGGTAGATACATACTATGCTCTTTCGCCTCTTGGAATTACCGAAATGTTATTTTTCTTATCATAGGCTTTATAATAAATATCAGCAAGTGCTTTTTTTACTTTTGACTTTCCAATGTTGTCACCTATGAAGACATTACCTTCAGTCCATATATTAGCTGCTTTACCACTGACTTTTGACAGCAACGGGTGAAACCCGACGTGTATAGACTTACCTAAACCTTTATACCCTGCTCCAATTCTAGGAGCGTACCCTCTACTAACAGCTTCTTCAAAGAAATATTTCAAAAATACTAATATAGTAGCATTAGCTTCCAGATTACCATATTCAAAAAAAAGATCTTTAGGTTTTTTGTACTGACCGAGAAACTGTAAATCGGCAGCCCAGCCGTTATCATGGTTAACAGAGTGATTAGTTAATCCGTATCTCACTTTATTTGCTTTATCCATCACTCTGAATTTTTTTAGAGTATCACTTGATATTTGACCACCTGATACAACAGAGATTTTGTTAACTTTATTATTTCTTGATAATTGTCCGTTAGCACGTATTGCTGCTGCATCAATAACTTCAATTAACTTTGGGTGTAGTATGCCTTTTCTGGATTGCGTTTGATTATTGTATTCAATTTCAATAAAACTACTTGTTGGAGCTTTCTCTGAAGATGTGGAAGCTCTAAAACCTGCCCAACTAGGGTTGAAACTATCCTTAGTTGGTTCTACAGTCTTTTCAGCTAATAGATTAAAAAATCGAGTAGAATCTTCTTCACTCTGTACTAGTGCTTCTGCTGCAAGTTCATTGTTTAATTTATCTATATCTATTTCTGTTTGTTTTCCGCCTATTAAATCTATAACAGAAGGTCTACCTTTTTTCTTAAAGCTTTCTAATGTATCAATTAAAGACATATAACAGGTTATAGAAGTAGTCCATCTATTACTTTCAACCTTATGAGATACACCGCCAACTATAAAGCTGACTCTACCTTCGTATTTTTGAGGAAGTATTCCTTTTTCAAGAATAAATGATTGACCTATATTGATTCCTGATATACCCATTATATCGAAAGATAACTGTATGGGTAGTAGTCCAGGTGCAGATTTTTTTTGTAAAAATGTTTCTTCTGCTACTAATTCAGTCATCACAGCTTTATGTGACGATTCTATACTTACTGAAACATCAGGCAGTCTTTGTAATATTTTATTTATATATAAGACATGTCCTTTAAGTGCTACTATTTTAGCACGTAAACCTTTAGTTCTACTTTCGTCACTTGTGACTACAAATTTCTGCGGTATAAACCTATCAATTGCTCCTCTATTCCAGGACATCATAGCAGAGTTTTCAATAGGAATATCTGATTTCAGATTTGCTGCTGAGATAACAGAAAAAGTTGCTGTTTCATTAGTCAAATTACTATTGAGGGATATGTTGGATGCTGTTGATCCTAATCCCACCAGATCCATTACAGATTTGTCTATATCTGCTTTACCTGCTGTGACTTTCCTATCTACTAAATGGTATGTTGTATCTCCCTCTAGGTGTATATCAAAATTATTTATATAGCCAAAGTCATTTGTCATATCTTCTAATATTTCTTTTACAAAATCATAGATATTAATACTAGTTTCTTCTACCGATGTTACTTTTGAATCAAATTGTTGTTTAATATAGTCTAAACTTATTAAGATGTCTAATATATCGGTACCATCACCAAATATTAACTGTCTTAAAGTTTCGTCTGAAGCGTACTTTATATAGTATATACTGTTTGTATCTTGGTCTAATTTTGGTATAATAAATCTTTCAAGAGTTGGACTAAAATGATTCTCAAATGTTAAAAATGGATTTCTATTTGTATACTTTGCTTTATTATCCTGAGGTTTACATTTATAGTTATGTTTTCCTACATAAAAGTCATTTATTATTTTACCATTTTCATCTTTTAGCATAAATAATTCGTTCAGCCAAAATAATAATCTACCTATAGTAGTATACTTCAATGCTTTAGAACCCCCATTAGGTACGCTATTAATAGTGTAGATTGATCCGAGAAGGTCTTTAGTTACTGTGCTCATAATCTACTTCAATTTACCTTTTTTATCTGTAGTTATATAATAAACTTCTGCAGTTTCTGTATTCAGAAAAGCTATCATAAGTCTTCCTTTAAATTTACCGTTGGGTTCTGGAATTGGTTTTGAGTAATTTTCTACTGAAGGGTTTTTAGAGTATTTAACACTAGTTTTTTTATAACCTCCGTAGTCTTTATTATTACCAAGAAGCCCTTGTCTTTTTACATTTAGTATTTCTTCTGGTGTTGGACTATTATAGAAAGGAGAAGGAGGAGATGGCTGTGTTACTTCATCTGTAATAGATGTATCTACTTCTTCTGAGGTATTTGCTATTTCCGTTTCACTTGTTTGTTCAGTACTTGTATTGTCTGGTGTTATATCTGTTGTTTGTTGGTCAGATACAGCAGCAGAAGTTTTTTCTTCTGTTTTTTGGTTTTCTGTAATCGTTACAAGCTCACTATACGTTTCATTTAGATATTCTTGTGACTCAGGTAAAATAGCTATCCTTTTTAGATACCTTATAGTTTTTCCATTATCTATATCTATTTTTTCAGGTACAAAGGTAAACCTTTTATCATATTGGCCAGGTTGATCTCTAATTACTTCATCAGTCTGGATGCTTAAGAATTGAGTTCTTATGTAACCTGTTACAGATTCTTCACCTTTGTAAACTTTTACTACAATAAAATTAGCATCATCAGTCTTTCCAAGTGTATATCCTGATTTAAGTGATTTTTTATATCTTGGATCACTTGTTCCATCTACAAACTCAAAAACATCCCCTTCACCTAAGTAGTTAACTATATCAGAATCAGCTACCTTAATAGGAGGGTCTTCAGTATCAGAATAGATTGCTGATATTTCTCCATCTTCACATGCATAATGTATTACTGCTGCTATTTTAGCATTACGTTCAGGTGTTATATTAGGATCAACTTTAGTTTCATTAGGATTTTCGATATCATCTGTACCTTCTTTAACTATTACAAAAGGATCGGCTTCTATACCAAAGTCTAGTAATTTTGCAAATTTATTACCTATTGGAGTCTGACCGTCACTGTTATCGTCTTCGCTACCGGCTATATTCTCAGAAGAAAGTGCTGATAAAGATTCTATAACTGATCCGTAACCCATGACGTCAAAACTACAGTCATAAGTTGTATCGGTATTATATGACCATTGAAAGTTAGATATTCTGCCAAACATGGCATCGTAATTATACCCAGAATCTTTTCTTAATCTTTTAATTTCTACTTCTACTTTTTTTAATCTACTATTATTTCGATTTTGTATTTTTCTATCTTCAAACTCTTCAGTACTTTCATCTTGCTTTTGTGTAATTTCAAGTTTAGTACCTTCTATATTATCGAAAAAATTATCATAGTAATCAACGTTAGTATCAATATAGTAAGGTCCATTCTCTTCCGGTGATTTAGCTAATATAGTATGTCCAAATTCCAGCATTACTGTAAAACCTGGTCGAAGATATAATCTTTCAAACTTACTAAGGTCTTCTAAAGAATTGACTGAGAAATCTATTGTAGCTTTTCTTACAGCTCCAAAAGAATCTAAATTAGTTATACTGAAAGAGGTAATACCCGCCATAGGTCTGTACCCATACTGTTCACTAAAGCTATAAGAACTGTTTTCAGAAAAAATACCGTTTTTTATTCCTAATTCAGTACTGTAGACACCACCGAAAAGTATATTTTCTTTTGCTAATTTATTTACTAATGGATCTTTTGGAGTTCCTTCTGTTTGTATTTCATCTACTCCTGAAGATACTTTAATCCACCCTGTGTTAGAATGTAAAAATTTTAATTCCTGTTCTGTTATACTGTTTTCTTTAGAGAGAATTTCTCTTCTTATATCTAGTTGCTGTATAACTTCTTGGGATAAAGGGGTGTTAATAACTTGAGTTTCCTTCCAACTTATAGCCATTTTATCTCGATTTATTTATTTCTCTATATAATTTTAAAGCTATGCTTTTACTAGCTGGTATTCTTAATTGCAAACCAGGAGTAGGTATAAGTCCTGCTCTTTCACCATTATTAGATGAAGCTATAATCCACCATAAAGTAGAATCATTGTAAAACTGTAAAGCTAACTTATCATATCTATCACCTTCTGATGCTATAACATATATGTCATCTTCAGATTCAGGTATAGTCGGGTATATACTATTTGAATAGTATTTTCTATTTTCTTTATCTACTCTAATTCCTATTTTTTCGTATCTTCTCATTATATACCTCCTCTTTTTCTATATTCTTCTAAGCTAAGCCTTCCTCTTTTAACTTTTCTTTCTAATCTCTTTTGTTTTCTTTGTTCTCTTTTAGTTAAAGGATTTAATCTTGATCCTTTAGATACTAAATCATTTAACCCACTTGTATCAGCTGTTGGTATATTAAATGTACCTTCTTCCCCAGATATAGTACTTACTGGATCTTCGTTAGGATTAGTAAAGTAAGGTTGATCGCCAGTTTGAGGTGCAAAAGTGTGTATAGGTTCGAACTGTATATTGACGTCTAATATCATAGGTAGCTGTTGTACATCTTGATCAACTCCTTGTGCTTCTGAATTACTTTTTAATTTTATTTCCCATTGATAGCTTTTATCCCAACTATAATTAACCGAAGAAATAAAACCTGGTTGATTTACAAGGTAGTCTCCTACTGTTACTTTTGTAATAGTACCTCTCATGAAACCATCTTGAGAGTACGTTGGTGCTGTAGTAGAAGCTAAGTGTAGAATTTTTTGGTATAAAGGATTCATCTCAGCTCTGGTCATAGCTGCTACTTTAAAAGAAAGGTTAATACTTCTAGTGAATCCTTGATAAGTATTAAAAGGTTCTGCTCTACCTACATATTGAGTTGAGCTCCAATTACCACCGTAATTATCATCAAATGATTCTAATAGAGCTCTAAAATACAAGGTAACCGGTTGTGATTCTTCTTCTGGTCCTAATATTTTAAAGTTAAAATTTATTATATCTTTACTTTCTCCTAAAGTTAAAGATGTAGTGTCTTTAACTGGTGGTATGATATTTAATGAATCTACTTGTGCTTTTGTAGGATTTGTAAAGTAACTCGATAATTCTTCTAAATTTTCTTCTTGAACTGATAATACTTTAGGTAACCCGAAGTTGTTTACGATATTAGCTTCAATATTCTCAATATCATTGAAAGATTCAATAGGTGGCTTTATAGTATCGAACTTTTTATTAGCTTTTTTAACTATATCCTTTTCACCTAATTGAAATGGTATAGAATCCGGTCCTTTATATGTTCTACCATTAAACCCTCTAACAAAATGAGTTCCTGTACCATTAACAGGTACTTGAGCTAATGTAGATGCTGTAAGTTTAACAGCTGATACAGCTTTATCTTTTACCTTAGCTAATATTTTACCGACAAATGTCTTATCTTTATACTTACTTTCATTACCAACCTTAGACAGCAGAGCATCATTAGTTAAGTATTTTAAACCTTGAGGTTTAGTAAAAAGCTTTGTAAATCTAGTCAAATCATCTACTCTAGCTGTTATTTGATTAGAGTTATGACCTTTTTGATCTACAGTAGTAGGTATCTCTTTAGTAATAATTGGAGATGATCCATTATACTTTAACGCATTAAGTTTAGTAGCGTTACCTTCTATATAGCTCTTTATTATACTCACTATTTTACAATATTATCGATGTATCTGTCTGGTGTTTTACCGTCTAGGTCAAATTTACTTGCTTTTAGTACAGTCTTAGCAGCAATGTTTTGCTTAACTTTAGGTGTTTTACCTTTAAGTCCTAAATTAGTCTTTGTTAATTGATTATCGTGTATTCCCATTTTATTGTGTTTTTAATAAATAGTTATGATAGCTTAGTTTTAGCCATAACCATAGAAGACCCAACTTTAGCTCCGTCTATGTATACATCACCGCCTGTTTTAACAGCAGTTATTAATTCTTTGAGTAGTACGTTAGTTTCATTTCCTAACTTTGTACCTCCAGCCATTACTAATGTATCTTTTGGATTAGCTCTAATAGTAAAGTCATTAACATCCATGCTAGTTTTCTTATCACCTTTTCCACCTGCAGCATCACTAAATGCACCAAATGATCTGAAGATGCTTTTCCCACTAGCAAGAGCTGATACGAATGCTGCTGCTCCGTTTATAAGATTATCAATAACCTGAGTGGATAGAAGTGTTGAAAACTTATCAGTAACTTTATCTATAATTTTAGAAAACTTCTCTTGGACAGACAAAGTATTCTCATATTCTTTTCTTGTTTTAGATGTCATGAGTAACTGATTAGCTTTATCTATACCCATCAACTCTGATCCTTTCTTTATTAGTTTGTTATATTCTTTAGCACCTATATTTAACCTTTTCTGTATAATAAAGGACTTATTTAGTTCCTCTACTGATACACCGGATGCGTCAGCGGCTGCTTTTAGAATAATAGGATTTTTTCTCTGTTCTGCAGTTAATTTTTGTGTTTGTTTTAATACTTCTGCAGAAGCACCAGCTATGTCTCCGGTAAAAGCTAATGCTCTAGCTCTTTCAAAATTCAAAGATTTATTAGTTAGTAGTTCTAATTGTAATTCATTGCTAAGACTACTTTCAAAATCTAACAAACTAGAAGCTATGCCGTTGGCAGTAGATAAACTAATACCAAATTTTCTTGTTTGGTATACAGCTTTAGCTAGAGCTTTCTCTGAAAAGCCAAAATAACCTTGTATTTCAGCGCTTGTATTAGATATTTCTTTTAATAATTTTTTTGAAGAAATATAAAACCCATTTTGCTTTTTGAGAGATTTATTTAATTTTATTACATTATCGGTAGCTGCTGTAGCAGAACCACCGAAAGCGGAAAAAAGGAATGATAAATTACTAGCTTCTTCTCCTGATAGTTTTAATGATTTAGTAAAAAAGGCTTGATTTTGAATTAATTCTTCAGAAACTGGTATGCTAGCACCGAATGTGCTTGATAAATCAGATAAAGCTGCAGCTAATGATTCAGAGGTTGCAGACATGTTACCTGACGCTAATGCAGAGTTTGTAAGGAACTTATCTAATTCTCTTGCATTATCTTTAGATATTCCTAAGTTTTTAGCTAAATTTGTAACCCTTTTATCTACTTTAAAGAAAAGACTAACTAATATTGCAGCTAATCCTACAAATCCACCAGTCTTGCTCATTAGCTTTTTCATACCGGCTAAACCAGCTTTGGAACGATTTATTCCGCCGGTAGTTTGCTTTTGTGCTACAGCTGACGCTCTTGCAGCTTTTGCAGCTTCTTCAAAAGGTCCTTTTAAAGCACTTAAACCTGGTATTTTTTTTACAAAACTTGCAAATCCTTTAAAAAAGCTACCAGATTTATCAAGTTCTTTAGACACTTTTACTTCATCTTTTAATCTTTTAACAATTATTTCTGAAGATCCAACTATCTCTTTATAGCCTTCTGCTTTCTCTTTTCCTGCTCTAATTTGAAACTTTTCTTGCTTTGATATTTCTTCTTGTAACTTTTTAGTAGAATCAAGTGTATCTTCTATAGCAAAATAAGTTTTTTGAGCTGATGCTACAAGTCTATTGAAGTCTTTTTGTATACGATTTGCTTCTGTCTGACTTTTGGTTAGTTCAGATTCAGATGCTTCTTTTTCTTTTAGAGAGTTTGCGATTTCGTTAACAATATTTCTCTCCTCTTTAAGGAGTTTTACGAATCGTTCTTTTCTTTTTAATTCTTCAGGTGTTGCCATATCTATATGTTATAAATAGGAAACTATTACTTTTTACTCCTAGCAGAGCTATAGTTTGGTTTGATATCTGGGCCTAATGTTTGGTTCTTTGGTGTTTTTTTTGGAGTATGTGCTTTTGCTTCTTCTTCATAGTACTCTTTCATCTTTTCAAAAGTAAATCTTCTTAACCATATAGGCATATTATAAACCTCAGTCCAAGAGTAACCTCCTTTGCCGTTGAATACTATTTCGTGAATTTGAGAAAATAGGTTTTTTCTATGTTCGGGTGTCAGGCCAAAAAAAGTCGAGCCCAATGGGCAAATCAACTTCCTCCTCTCCACCTTCCTCATCTGTGTAAGTAAAAGTCATATTTACATCAGGTTGGATTTTTGCATAGAAACTTCTTAAAGCTCTAGCATCAGAAGCAAGTAAATATTTATCTACGAACTCTCTGATATCTTTTTGTTCAGTTGTACCGTTAACACCTGTAATTAAATATTTTAATCTAGTAGTGCTACCCGACGAATCATCTTTATTAAGTTTTTTTAATCCTGCTAACTCACTATCTATATTTTTTTGATCTTTGTGAGTTAGTAATTTAAATTTGACTAAATTATCTGTTTTAGGTAATTTAAATTCAAATTCATTTTTACCTTCTTCAATTATAGGGTCTATTTCTTTGTTATCAAATTTACTTAAATCAACAACTATATCTTCTCCTAAGTAGTTAACTGTATAGTCTTTTCCGTAAGAAAGTACTCTTGCAGCTATCATAATAGCATTCTTATCTCCTATAAGTAAATTATTATAGTCAAAATTTTCTGTAACTATTAAGGATTGCATTAGTTTATCTAATACTATACCTTTTCTCATATAGTTTGTATTAGACAGTATATCTTCTTCTTTAGCTGTCATGTACTTCATTTCGATAGTACCGCTTGCTAATGGTGAGTCTTTTGGGTATAAAAGGCCTTTTGAAGGTAGTTCTACAGTTTCTGTAGGAATTTTAAAGTTAGGATTCATAAATCTTATTGTTTATAACTTGTTTATACTAATAAATATACGAATAAAATATTTTGGAACAAACAAAAACCCGGAAAAATCCGGGTTCTTATATATATTTAAGTGTAGTCTTAGTAGTTTAATACACAGTAATCCATAGACACTGTCATAGTAAGGTCTACTTGTTCACTGTTTGACCAGTCGAAAGTACCAAAATTAGCAGTTTGAATAAATGCTCCTTTAATTTCCCATTCTCCTACTATATCTCCAACAGGACCTAATATGTTAAGCTTTAAGTCTTTTTTGTAGAAATCTGAATACCCAGCTCTTCCTGTTACTGATTCGTATGATAATCTAGCCCAGTCCATTACTGCTTGAGCTCCTGATGGTGTAATTGGATCGTATAATGTTAAATCCATATCTTGCCATTCTCTTTTCCCACGTATTTTTCTGTACGTGTTAATGTGGTCAAGTTTTATGACTTCATCTGTAAAGCTTGGAGCTACTACGTTCTTAACCATGAAGGATGGAATACCATCTATGAATAGGACGAATCTGTTTTGTACTTTCGGTTCGAAAGCTTTAAACATTATTTCATTTGGGTCTAATACTGCCATTTTATACTTTTAATTATTTATTATAAATATCTACTTTAAAATTTATGCTCCAAATGTTGCACCTGTTGGTTCAACTGTGAAGTCTAGTACAATAAATTCAGCTGTCTTAGCTGGTTGAATAAATATCTGACCTATTAATTGGTTTCTATCTATTACGTCTGCTGTATTGTTTGTGTCATCCATTACTACTCTATAAGAATAAAGACCTTGTCTTTCAACTACAGAATCTAAATAAGGATTAACTCCTGCTAAAAATTTATTTCTTGTGTTTACTGTATTTTGTTCAAATACTAAGTTTTGTGCTTGATTACCTAAGAACTCTTTAAGTTCGATTAATAATCTTCTTACATTTACTCTATCTAAAGCAGAAGCTTTAGTTTGTAAAGTCTTTTGACCAAATACTGCTATACCTGTTCCTGGAAAAGAAGCTATTGGGTTAACCTTAGCATTATATAAAGAATCTCTATCTGTTCTAGATAATCTTCTTTCAGCTTGAATAACTCCTACTAATCCTCCTCTTACAAGTCCTGCTGGTGCAAACCATGGTGCATCCGCTCCATCTGTAAATGCATATACTCCAGGTATAAACAATGAAGGCGGTGCCCATACATTCTTACCTGTAGCTGATCTAGTTTGTAACCAAGGCCAGTATGTAGCTGCATATGAGCTATTTAGTGTAGCAGTTTGTGCCGCCGCACTGGCAACTGTTCCTTCGTTATATTTTCTTATGTCTAATACAAAAATACAATCTCCTCTACTTTCTGCTAGAGAAATAATATTTCCTATTGTAGCTGTATGACCAGAAACTGAATCTATAAGTCCTGGTGCTGAAATTACATTAAACTTAAAGTCATCAGCATTGTTAAGTAGAGTAATTATAGATGCATAATCTGCTGCAATTAATCCTTGAGTGTTTGTATCTATATCTCCAAAATATTTATTAGCAGTTGCTAAAGGAACTATTCTACCAGTAGCACTGTGGAATGATCCAGAATCAGTTGTTGGTAAAGAACCTGATAAAGACCCTACTCTAATATTTCCGTCGTTTCCTATATAGTTTATAGTAGGTGAATTTACTGCACTTACTCTAATGTAATTAGACTTGTTAATATATTCTCCTGTAGTAGTAATATTATCACTTGTTCCAGCTATTGCTTTTACTTGGTTACCAATTGCTTTTTCGATATAGTTATCAGCATTAGGATCTAAGCTTAAGTTATTAAACGTTTCTAAGACAACTTTATTTTTGCTACTATCATCTCCTCTTCTTACTGATAGAGTAAAAGTACCTAAAGTATTACTTACATTTGATACTTCCCATCTTAAGTTATCAACTGAACCAGATTTTAATGAGCCGTCTGAATTTTCTTCTGTAGCTCCAACGTAAAGGCCTGAGCCAGTACAGTTGTTATATAAGACTCCTTGTCCTTGTGTCGCTAATGTAAAAGAAGGAGTTCCTCCGTTTGATGAAGCTGATATATGAGTACTTGATGCAGCACCCCATGTACCAGATGCTGATACGACTCTTGCTACTAGTAAAGAATCACCTCCTTGAGAGAAGTAATTTTTTGCTGCTAGAGAAGTTAAAAATTCTTGTTTAGTTGAAGCTGATTCAAAAGTTTCTCCAAATACTCTTACATATTGATTATAAGAAGTAACTGTAGTTGGAACTTCGACTGGTCCTTTTACTGTAGGTCCTATTACACAAGCTCCGACTTCTGCGGGTGCTGGGGAGATAAAAGAGATATCGTTTTCTCTTTGAAATACACCTGGGGAGATTATAGTTTCTGCCATGTTTGCTTTAGTTTAATTATTGTATATTAATAAATATATTGACTATTTCGAAAAACTCTTGTAAACAGAGTATTTGTCTTCTTATATAAATAGATACTAAAAGTCTAAAGTGAATCTGGAATAAAAGTACCTTTCTCTGGGTTTATAGTTCCGGAACCGTATTTCTTCTGTAAGTCTTTAGCTAATTCAACGTTTTGCTTATCTGTTTCAGATATAAATGTTTCAAGAGCTTTACTGGTCTTATTAATATATAGTTCATATTTACCTATATCTTTTAAATTTTCGGTAGAATTAATACCGGATATAGATTGAAGTATTTTTTTAGTTAACTCTATTTTTAGGTTACCTATCTTTATATACTCTTCGTCAGCTCTATCTATTCTAGTCTGTATTATTTTTACGTTATTGAAATCTTGTTTTTTTAATTTTTTTGCTCTTTTCACTGCCATTGTTTATTGTTTGGTAAAGTTAGATTAATATCTTGAATAATAGGTACTTGATTTTGTTCAAATAATTTAGTCCACAGTAAACTACCTTCATAGTCTGTTCCTAGTAATGAACTAAGTAATTTATCTGTTTTTGTTATTTCTTCGTAGAATGTTTTCTTATCTTTATTAAATACTTTATTTATACCTTTAGGGTATATTGTAAAGAATCTTTCGTCTATACTTTTGTAATGTACCGTACCGTATACACAGTCTTCTTTTGTGAACCCCTCAAGTAATGGTCTGGACTGTAGTTTAGCTTTAGAAAAACTTGTTTGTGTATTAGTAATGTATTTAATATTATCTGTATCTAAGTTAGGTTTAAACTTTATACATATATCATAAGTGTTCAACTGCTTACATAGACTAAAAGAGGAGTATGTAGAATAAAGGTAAGAGATTCTTTTACGGTCAATCTTTGGCTTTTCAGTAACAATGTTAATGCTGTTACAAGCCTTACTGTATCTATTTAATTTTGTTATCCATCTATTATGCCCTTGTTCCTCCCAAGTGTGTACAAATATATCTGTATTAGAATCTAATAGTGGTATGATATTATTAGATAAACCGTTTAAATGGCCTGATATAAAGATAGCTTTTTTCATATTAGGTCTTTATCTTCTAAGTCCAACCAGTATTCTGTAGTTTCTAATCTTTTCCAAATTGGTTTTTCCATAAATTGGTATGGTTTTTTCCAATGTGGATGAAAGTAATTTTTAAAAAGTAACTCTCTAGAGGGAAGATACTTCATTATTTCAACTTTCACTGTAGTTTTTATTGCAGTATTGTATAAGGGAATATTTTTAGGGTCTTCTTTAATGTAATCACAAAATCTATTAGACAGATATTTTAAATGAAAGAATTTAAATTTAGCTCCTTTCCATTTTTTGTTAAGAAATATATAATTCCAAAAATAATGTATAGTGCTTATCTGTTTATATGATATTTTAGGAAAGTAACTATTATCTAAAACTATATTGTTCCAAAGGTAATGTTGAATGTCTTTTATTTTTTTATCTACTATGATATCATTAAGGAGTTGTATCAATCCGCTATATGCCCTATCGAACTCATCTCTGATAGGAATATAGATAGTTGTCTTATAGTCGATTAAAATTTCTTCAGGTATATCGCCTTCTACTCTTACCCAATCTTTATTATTTAAGGAAAGTTGTTTAAGAGCTTGGCTACCGTTTTTAGCCATGCCGAGTATAACTTTATTTCCTTTCTTTACAAATCTAGTGCTCATAATTAATAATATAGTCGCTGCAAACTCCTAATCTACCTGTTAAGTTGTCGTTTTTTAACTCAGGAAGTACTGCTACACTACCTTCTATGTAAACACCTGGATTAGCCCACATGTATCCTTTTGAAGTTATAATAACATCGTCAGATTCATGCCAAAAGTAATTTAAATATACACCTCCTCTGTCTATTTCGATTAATTTAGATAAAGCATCGTAATTTTTGCAGTGAATCCAGAGTCTATTGTAATATGTTTGTATAAACTCTATTGGTATTTCATACTGAGGATTATCGTGACCTAAAGTAAATTTATTATCGGTATACCAGAAATCTACTTCACAATCGTAACCTTTTTCTATAGCATTTGCTATGTACGAAGGTTTATTTTCGTTATCAACGTTCGGTCCGTCTATATTTCCTCTATGAGATATAAGTATCATTATTTATCTGTGCTTTCAAAGTATATAATAGCTTTAGGTGCTATATCTCTAGTTAATAAGTGCTCTGGTCCATTCTGAGCTATTAGAGTTTTAAGTTGTTTAGGAGAAGGGTGTTGTTTTTCCCATCCTGCATCAGTATGAGTACTATGATGACCAAAACGATGCTTTTCCCTTATAAGTACGCTCTGTACTGCATGACCAGGGTAATTAGCTATGCTACTGTTATAAATTCCTAATTTATGTAAGTACTCTGCTTGCATTACATGCATTAATTTTAATCTATCTGGTAATTCGTTTTTAATCCATACATCAATGAACATATTAGAAAATTTATCAAATGCTTTAGGATGTCCAAAGAAAAAATAATCTTCAGTCCAGAACCTGCCGTTAAGGAGTTCATTACCGCTTCCAGTAAACATTATTCTAGGAGATACTTGGCTATTACTCACATCTTGATTTACGCCTTGTTTAACAGTATATAAAGAAGTAAGCAAGTCTAGTAGTTCTCTAAATATATAGATATCTGATCTAGTTTGAAATACTCCATCGTACTCTATACCTGATTCTTTTCTCAATTGATCTGCTTTATATAGAGAGTATGAGTAGTGAGGTTGGTGTTGACCTTCAGGATGTGTGCTCAAGTCATATGGACATGACTCTTCTTTTAGTCTTACGTAAGATTTTATCCATTTATATTCAGTATAGTCTATTTCATCTTGCCAAGTAGCTAAGTAAAAGTCAAAACTTATATCTTCGTAGAGTTTATTCCAATGATTAAACAGATGTTGTGTAATATCTAAATGTTTTCCGCTTCCGTTAATAAGTACTGCTATTTTCATTATTCAAAAGTATATTTAAAGTGCTCTAAGTCTCTTTTCCAAACTTTATTTAGAGCATCTATTTGTTTAGTTTTATAGTATCTTCTATAATCATCTTTTAGTATAGTTTTATTTGAAAAACCCATAGGAGGTATTCTTAAACCAGCTAATAATGTTTCAATCTTATCTACATTTTCTAACTTATAACATAGGTCAGAAATAAGCTCTCCTTGCTTATTGTAGATAAAACTAAACATACTGTTTTTCATAGGAGGTAAATGCCATTCTTTATCTGGAGCTAAATAGTATTCTGTAAACTGATCAAAAGTATGTAAGTTATGAATCTTATTAACCATCCCCCATCCATCTTTTTTAGCATGTAAAAAATAACTCACAAAGATATCAAAAGGATTTCTAATTACTGAGATTATAGTATTAAGAGGGTTATAATCTTTTGATATATTAGCTGATGATTTAAAGTTGTATTTATTCCAGTATTTATTTTCTTTTTCTTTTGATTCCCAAGGATCGTATACGTACCCATGATCAAAAAAACGTATTTTAAAATCATTCTTTAAACTTATAGCATCTCTCAATGCAGTCCCGCCGGTTTTTTGTATACTTGTGAACCAAATCATTTTATATTTTCTATATAGTACTTTAAATCTTCAGGTGTTCCTAACCCCCACATGTTATCTACGTTAAATATTCTTATAGCTTTACTATCGTTAATAGCTTGATTGAATACAGGGCAAACATAAAATTCATTATTGACTCTAATATTACTACTGATCATTTCTTCAGCGTATTTAACAAAATCAGATCCTTTTTTCCAATAGTAGAACCCAACAGTAGCAGTATCTGAGATAGGATTCTTTTCTGCTACTTCTGTTACTAACCCTTCGCTATTAACTTTAGCAAAAGACCACTTAGGATGAGTTGCTTTAAATGTTACTATACCACCATCTGCTTCTGTCTCATTCATTTTATATAGAAACTCATTACTATCCCATTCTACAAACTGATCTGAGTTTGCAAAGAATAGTGGTTTATTATTATCTATATGTTCTTTAGCTAGCAAGGCAGTACAGGCTGCTCCTTCTGTAACTCCTTCTACTTCCACTATTTTACAATTAGGAGTAATTAAGTTAAGTAGTGTATCTAAATTATACTTAATTCTATGAGCTTTTTGTACAACATATACAAAATTAGCTTTTATATTAAGGTTTTCAGTTACTACTTGAATCATTGGCTTACCTTTTACATCTATAAGCGGTTTAGGAAAAGTAAATCCAGCTTGTTCAAATCTACTCCCTGCTCCTGCCATTGGAATTAAAACAGTTAAGTTATCGTCTCTCCAAGCCGGTGTTGCTTGTTTCTCTCCGTTATCTACTGTGTCTACTTTATTCATAATATTATTATATGTTACCTCTTTAGGATTCTTTACTCTTAAAATATACGATTTACTTCTCGCGGCGGCAAGTAATCCGTAAGGAGAATCTTCTACTATTAATGTTTCTTCAGGAAGCATACTCATAGTTGAAATAGCTTTCCAGTACATTTCTGGATGTGGTTTACTATTAGTAACGTCTTCATTAGATATTATAAGGTCTAAGTATTCTATTAATCCTAGCTTAGCTAATACAGTAAGTACTGTTTTTCTGATAGAATTAGAACATACTGCTAATTTAAAACCATCTTTGTAAAGTAACTGAAGTGTAGCTATTAGTTCTTCATCTGGTTGTAAATCAGAAAGTTTTTGCAATGTTAATTGTTGTTTTTTATTCCATACGTCATTGTGTATTTCAACCGGTAAACCTTTTTCTTTAGTAAGTAAGTCTAACTTTTGAAATGTTTTCAATCCGTCATATTTATTTAAATGTTCTGACCATCCTATTTTATAACCGGGGTTGATAGTAGTTAATGCTTCGTTGAGAGCATTAAAATGGATATTCTTAGCTTCAACTAAAACTCCATCTAAATCGAAAATAATTAATTTTATAGCACTCATAGTGATTGTATATAGTTATAAAGATACTTTGCCCATGCTATATGAGAAATATCTTTAGGATGTGAAGTTATAAAGTATGGACTTTCGTCCCAATCATTTAAGTTATACTTTTGAAGAATATATTCCTTAAAATGAGCTGGTTTGACTGAATGATTAATCCATTTAGTTCTATCTATTGCTGTAGATAAAAAATGTTCGTTGAAATCTAAAAAAGGATCAAAAGCATTAAACATTAAGTAGTTAATATTATTTACTTTAAAATAATTTTGTAAATCTAATACGTGATGTAAAAATTGGTTTTGTATATAGTTTTTTCTACGGTAGATGTCATTAGCAGCAGTATACTTATCAGGTCTTTGTTGATCTATATTTCCCTTTCCTTCTTTGTCGATAGTATAAATTGGAACTCTAATTAGACTGCTCCAACCTATGACAGCGAATATATCTTTTTTACCCTGATTTTTTAACCATTCAATACTCTCTATAGTAGAACTTTTAATATCTGCATTACCATCTCCTAATCTACCAGCATTCCAAGTTTCGACTCCTAACCTGTGCCCTAACTCTTTTGGCCAGACTGGAGAGTCATAGAATTTATATTCAGCTCTAGTGCATAACATTGGGTCTACCACACCTTCATTTATATGCTTATAGAATTGTCCAAAAAAAGGAACTATATTATACCAGTCTAATGTTTTTTTTGCCTCCCAATTTAATGTCTGAGCTGGTGAGTCTCCTTGTGTCCAGCTATCTCCGTTAGTAAATAATATCATCTTTGTGTAAAAGGTTTTTAAGTCCTGTTCCTCCTTTGTAGTGGTAAAGAAATGGAATATTTAAAAAAGAGTGTACATTTCCTGTTAGTCTAACTAATCCTGGATAATTACGTCTTAAGTGGATAGTATGATTCATACCTAATCCACCTAATTCATAGTAACCCGGTAGGTGTAAGAACTTTAACTCTTTTTGTAAGCAAGTTACAGTAGCTTGATGATTATTATCACCATTTAAGTAGTCTACTTCTATACCGTGTTTTTCATAGAAATCGTTTTTACAAAAAAACCAGTAGCAATCTGCATAAAAATTTTCGTCTTGATTGGCTTTTTTAGAAGGTTTAGCATCAATAGTTATATACTCTAACCTGAATTCATCTAATGTTTTTACTAAGTCGACAAAGAGGTCGTCAGGGTGATAATAGTTAGTTAAGTATTGAGTATCATTATGTTGAAGAATATAATGTGTTCCATTAGCATATGTCATACCTATATTAAATGCTTCTGCTGTTACTTTAGCTTGGTTTGATTGTGTTGGATTAGAGGTTATCTCTGTACCTTTGACTATACGTAACTGTTCTGGGTCGACTACTTCCGAAATAAAGTCATCAGAGTTATCTACTAGTATAACTTCTTTGTTTAGATGTTTCCAAGATAGTATCTGTTTTATTAAGTTATTAGTTTGATCTAATATCTTCTTATCTAATTCCAAATCAGGTTCAGGCCATGAATTACTATCGAAAATAGTCATTGGCCAAGTAGAACTGTAACATATGATAAAACTTATTTTCATTTAAATCTGCCTCTATAGTAATCGTGGTTAAATATCTGTTGTTCGTTAAACTCATTAAGTTCACTGTACTGATCTTCTTTAGATAAGTTACTAAATCTCTTTATCTCAGACAGCATTTTTGGAGTAACAGAAACTTTACCGTCTCTTGTTTCATCTACTTTTAGTACTGTGAAGTGTCTTTCTATGACGTCTATACCTTCGAATATAGCTAACTTTGTAGATAGTAAATTATCTTCATGAGGATTAGTATGATCACTTAGGCCTACATTTTTAATTCCTAATTCGTTTCTAAAGTAGTTTATATTCTGTAAGTTTAATTTAGATAAAGGTGTAGGATAAACACACGTGCATTGAAGCATATAGTATTCAATCCCCATCTCATTTAAATTCTTAACAGTTTGTTTAATTTCCCCTAGTGTTAAACTAGAAGTAGAAAAGAATAATCTCTTAAAATTAAAATTCTTTAATTTTTTACCGTAGTCAAAAGCAGGGATAGAGTATCCTGATAATTTTAAGTTATCGTATCCTAGTTCGTTAAACCTAGGAGCGTGTTGAGGTACAAATATAGTAGTCATAGATTCTACTCCGTACTCTTTACATTTATTAATAAAGAACTCTTCATCTATTCTAGATAGCTCTAAACCTTTTAATCTAACAAACTCAGGTTCGTATGGTCTATATTCTTCATATTCTTTTCTGTAAGTAAATGTATTTGCTTTTATAGTCTGGATTTTAACTATATCGCTACATACTGCGGCATTTTTAACCATTCTTTCTAGTAAATCTCTATCACCGTTGTGATTTTGACATAACTCAGATATTATTTTCATCTATATATTTTAATATTATACTTGCTAACTCCTTATTAGCATTTGGTGATGGATGACCAGCACAGAAGTACTTTCCGTAAGGAGGTGTTTGGCTTCTATATTCTGCTAAATTAAAGTTTTTATTTACATTGTAGTAGTGGTCTAACCTTAATTTAATGTTCCATGTATCTTCTATATTAGGAATCCCAGATAATTTGACATCTTTGTGTTCGTTAACATTAACTAAGCTAAGAAAGTTTATGTCTTTCTTTATATGCCCTAAATTATCTTCTACACTATTAAATAAGACGTACCTAATACCTTTATTTTTGAAGTACCCGTCTAAGTGAGCAATTTGCCACTGGAGTTTTTCTTGTTTTGATTTAAGGTCAAAAAAGTATTTTTGTTCTATATGTATGTAAGTTTTAAACTCTTTCCATAATTCTACGTCTCCTAACCAATTTTTAGCTCTACGTCTATAAGCAAAGACGTCGTTATTGTCTCTTTGTTTAAAATCGAAAAGATGGTTGTCATAATGTCTTTCTTGATAATTAGAATATATTTCTAACCTAGTAATACCTGATAGTCCAATGATAACTAAAGTATCTGAATGGTCAATATCCTTTTTGAAGTGACGGTGAATACTTCTTAGTATAGATTCATTACCAAACCCAGAATGTCCATAATTTTTATAATCTGTAAGGTTAAGTTCATGACTCAAGATAGATGGAAAAGCATACCTAGCGCCCACCCAATTACCTACTTTATCGGTTATGGCAGCTCCTTCTACAAAACTACAACCAAAACTTACTAATTTCTTTATTCCCATACGTCCCAGTCTGTAATCATTTTATATCCTAGATTTCTACAGGCTTGTTGAGTACCATTTCTACCTTCTATCCAAAAAGGAATATCCCTACCAAAGTGTTCTCTCATTACTTGAATATTGTCTGTAATACTGGAAGGTTCTCCGTTTCGTTGTCTAAATACCCTATAGTCAGGTCCATCGACTATAATAAAGTCTACGTCTTCTAAGCCTTCAAAGGAGTGAATATAACTTACTATGCCTCTTACTGGGTCTTTTATTTCAACATCTGCTAATTTAATACTGCCACTCTCATCCCAACCTTTTTCATGAGCATAATCAAAGAATTCTTGACTATTTTCAAAAGCAGTAACTTTTCCTCCATATCCTAAGTTAGTAAGATGTTCGTTGAGGTAGTATGTACTTTCTCCTCCTCCAAATTCAACAATATGCATAGGACGGTTAGCTGTAATGTAATCGAAAGCTGGTTTATACTTAACAAATTTCTCTAAATTCATAACACTTTATTTAATGTGTACTTATAAGCCTTTTCTTGTGCTTCTATGGCTGTACCTCCAACATGTTTAGTAATGAATATACGATTATCATGATAACATTTAAGTACTGTAGCTTTAGAGGTATGTTCTTCCTGTATAACATCAGTCCCGTACCCTAATACCTTACCATCGTATAGTAATTTCACTATATCTCCTTCGTCAACGACTTCACCACGGCTTGTATTAACAATATAGATATTTTTTTTGAACTTTCCAACATATTCTTCATTAATATATTCTATATTAGATTTTCTATAATCGATATTGATACTTAAAAAATCAGTGTTGCTGAAAAAATTATCATCTATAAAGTCTAAATCTGCTTTCAATACAGACTTAAATAATGGTTTAGCAATTTTTTCTAATATCTTACCTAATCTACCGTATCCTAAAATACCTAAGGTCTTTTCTTTTAATTCAACTATGTTTCCGATTTCTCTTGGTAAAGCTAAACATAGGTATAAATTATGCTCTGCAGTAGAATAAATTTCTTCTAGTATACTTTCATTCTTTATAGAGATAACCGGTATAGAGACGTTTATATGATTGTCGCCAGTAGAAGGAGTAATTATTCCTTTTATATTTGTTCCTTCTATATCTTCTTGTTCGATTATATACTTTAAGTAATTAGGAGCTGCAAACAAATAGTCTACGCTTTTAAAAATATTTAATTTATCTTTTGATAAGCCGACCATATTGATACATTTAAAATTACTTTTAGCAAATTCTGTAAATTCCGGTAAGTGTTGATACGGTGTTAAAAATCCTATTCTAATCATTATACATATTTTCTGTTAAAATCCATTCTTTATAATTATTTCCTGTTTTCCAGTATTCATGTTCACAATTGATTATAGCAAGTTCCTTATTTTCACTTATAGTACAGGAAATAGACTCACAGGTAAAAAAAAGTAGTTCATATATGTCTCTATAAAGTTTTGGTTTACCTGTAGGGTTATACCATACTGCAAAACCTTTATAATCTTGCTTATGAGCTATATCTTTATAATCAAACTTTCCATCTACGCTTTCTACTGGGTAGTGAATACTAGGAGGAGAATTTAGGATGCCTTTTCTCATTTCGTATTCCAATGGGCCACGGTGTTTATCGTAAACCTCTTGTAAGTTTTTTATAAATGGTTTTATTTTTTCATCATCAAATGAATTAATCATTTTAGAAGTAAAGTATATACCTGTAGCTGGTTCTGCTAAATCTGTGCTTTCTAATATATTGAATATTCTTTTAGGATGATACTTTATTTTATTTGAAGTAAGAGAAAACAACCTATTAGTGTTTTCAAAGAATAGTGTTTTAGCTTGTGGTCCATGAAGTGTAGTATATAAAGTATACTCGTTTCTATGAAATATCTGACAGAATTTATTGAAGGAAGTAAAAGATTGTTCTAAGTAATAGTGACTAGGATGTTCTTCTTTATCTTGTACTTTTATTGCACAAGCTTTAAGAATATATATACTATGATACCTATGAGGGTAACCGACAACTCTCTGTTTGTGGTACTTTAAATTTTTTTCTATATCATCGCCATGGCCTCTAAATTTTAAATCTATTATCCTATCTTCTTGTTTATCTACAAACGTACTGTAGCATTTAGTTAATTCTTTTTCTCCAGTTATTTTTACATGTTTTGGGAAATTTTTAATTTTAATTAAATTTTTATAAGCTTTAGGAATATATAACAAGACGTTATCTAAGTTACGTTTACAGAATACACTGGCTTGTGCTCTAGTTTGACCTGGGTGTATGATTACGTTAAAATTATCGAATGTAGATGGGTTATCAAAATCTAAAATAAACTCCTCATACCTTTTGTCAAAAAATTTTGGTCCTAAAGATATGTGTACAGGCACATTAGACTTGAAATTAACTTTAAACATTTCTTGTACTATGTTGAGTCTTTGTCTAAGACTCTTATTAAAGTCACCATTGAATAAAAATTCAAATATCCTTGCCATAGCGTACTTATTATCAACTATACCGTTATAAAGACCAGTTTTACTAAACATCCATTTAGTTCTCAATTCATCTATTCTATTATCATGAACAGTCCCTACATCATGAGCGGCTATATTATAGTTAAAGTCATCAATGGAGTATATATCACTAACTTCAAGAGCAACATCTATAAGTTCTAAAGATTTTTTAGTAAATTTTATCATTTAGGTTTAAATCGTAGTTAAATTTTATGTATTCTATTCCGTCAGGTAAAATAAGAGTTCTGAAGCTAATACCGTTATCGTTAAAAGTTTTTAAATTATCTATTTTATCAAACCTTTTTAAATAGAACCAGCTACAGTCAGTATCTATTATAGTATATCCTAAGTTTCTTAATTTAGTTACAGCAATAGCTTTGTAATCATAAGTATCTTTGATATATTTGTTGTAATATTCTATATTATCGAATATAAATTCAACATATTTAGCACCTATTGTATTTATTTCATACATGAGTCTAAATTTAGATAAATATTTCATATTATCTGTATGACTAACTAGAAACCCTACTCTACATCCTGCTGCTCCGTAAGCTTTAGAAAAGGTTTTTGTTATTATTAAGTTAGTGTACTCTTCAATTAACGGTATACTTGTTTCCTCCCCGGTAAATTCAAGGTATGCTTCGTCGATAATAACAAAAATTCCTGTTTCTAAAAGCTTTATGATATCTTTTCTACTATATAAATCTCCTAAAGGTGAATTAGGATTTGCTAATACTATAAACTGTGTCTTATTATCTATTAAGTTGATAATATTATTTATATCCAACTTCATATCAGTATACTTAGCTTTTCGTAGTTCAACTTCATACAAATCACTATAAACTTGGTACATAGGAAAGAAATAATCTGAAGTTATTATATTATTTCCTTTTACATTAAATGTTTCAAAAATAGTTTTAAGAGAAAAAGAAGAGCCCGGTGTAAGTAAAAGGTTATCAGTTTCTATATTATAGTAATTACATATTTTGTTTTTTAAATTTTCAGTATTTGGATAAAAACATAAGTCTTTTTGGGTAAGAGAACTAAAAAATTTATTTATCAACTCACTTTCTATTGGATAGTTACGTTCGTTTTGAGTAAGAACGTGTTTAAATTTAGTCTTATCCTCTTGATTGGATTTTCTGAATACGTTATATAAGTGTTTCTTCATCATATGCCTTAAATTTACTATTAATATTGTGAAATATACTTTTAGCTACTAAACTATTACCAAGTTCTGATAAGTGATGATCGTCAGGGACTAAATCTTCATTATGTAAAGTAGGTCTAATATCACCTCCTAAAAGTTCCCCTATATCATGCTCTTTATTGCTACTCTCTAAATCAATTATATTTAAACTTTTAACTGTATTTTTTATATTATGTTTGTTAATATAAAAAGATTTTCTATCTACAGAGTTAAATGCTCCATTTATATTGTCTATTTCTTTTTCACTGAGGCTAGGAAAAGTATACCAGGGTTGAAAGAAAAGTCTCACTTGACCTCCTAACTTAGTAATAATATTTTGCAGAAATAATAATTCTTTAAAGTATACAGCTTCATGAACTCTTTCTTCAAATAGCAAATCTAAATAAGTTTGTCGAAATTTAGCATCTATTTCTTTTCTATTAAGAAAATGGTTTATTGAGTCTATAGTGCTATGGGGTTTAAAAATTTTATTTATAATTTCGTTTCTAAATACACTTTGCATTTGTATTATAAAAATATGGTCGTTAATATCAGATTTAGTTTTTAAGTACTCTTTTATATGTCTCACAGATGTTGTAGTGCCGTATCCTCCCAACCCTAAATTAATAATTTTATCTACAGGAATATATTTAGATAACTTAGCCATCCAAGTAAGATTATTTGTAACGAAATCTGGTGTACAAACAGTATTGTACTTGTTTTTTATAGCTTCAGTGGCCCATTTAAATTTATTATCTTTGTAAATTGTAAATGCGCAACCTTGAGTATGAGAGCAGCCAGCTCCAACTAGGGTATAACTTTTATTTTTATCAATATTTAAGTGTATCATTTCCTTATCTGACTCAGTAGTGGTGCTAATTCTTTATAAGAGCAATTTAAACAGTGACTAGTAGGGTTATTAGTCGCACATCCTCCTTGTACAGCTTTATAATCTTTATTTTCTCTAATTTCTTCAATTGTATTTTCAAATAAGTTACCAAATGGATCTGCTCCAGTATTTAAACAGCACATTTTAACATGACCTTCAACAGTAGTGTAAATACCCTCTTTTACCCAGAAACAATCAGGAAAGTCCCATTCACTTTTACCTTTTATTTCGTTTTTCCAGTATTTGTTTAGATAATCTATCTGTTCCAGTGTATATCCTCCTGGCATACTCTTATCTTCACTCCAATCTTGAGCAATATTTAGTCTTAACTCCTCTAAACCGTAAACATCTACAATTTCGTCTTTAATAATTTGAATATCCTGAATGTTATTAGTGTTAACTACATAATTACACGTAACTCTACAGCCATGTCTATTCATTCCTTTAAAATCTTCTAGAAACTTCATTAATTTATCCCATTTAGCAGGTGATCTATCTCTTTCGTATGAATCTTTATATCCGTCTATACTAAAGTACATTAGATCAATATATTTCATACACTCTTCAAATTTTCTTCCCATTTTAGTATCAGGTCTAATAGGATACTGGCAATTCGTTGCAACTATTAAAAAAGCGTCAGGGAATACCTCTTTAAAGGTTTTACATATTTCATCAAACTGTGGATGTAACATTGGTTCACCCATACCCATTAACTTAGCCTCCTTTATTGGGTGGTGTCTAAGCTTTTCTAACATTTTTTTATACTTAGGTAAGGGCATATGTTGTAAAGCTCCAATTACTTCTTCTCTATTACAAAATGAACACTGTAAGTTACAGTAGTTTGTAGTTTCTAAGTAAGCGTATGTTATAGGATTATTCATTTAATTCTCTTTTTTCTAATTTACCATACTGGAATGAATGGTGTAATTTGATCTGATTAACATTAATGTTATTCTGGGTGATTACTTCTGCATGATAGTTATGACCTCCGTGAGTTAATGGTAACTTTTGTGCTTTAAAAATACTTTTCCATCCTGTAGCATATATATCGAAAATATGAGAAGGTCCAAAGAAAGAGTAGTCAGCATCTAAATAAACATTACCATTTTCATCTTTTTTTATGTTACTTAGAAGATCGATTTCGTTTGTTTGTTTGAGTATTTTACTGCTAAAGTATTCCTCTAACGTATTTTTATCATATAGTATTTCACTTCTAGTCCACATTACATGGTCGTACGTAAAATCATTCCATATTTCGTAAGAAGTTTTTATATTGTTGACTCTGTAAATAGTATACGCTGCTTTTTCTGTATTATTAATATATTGACGTTCATGAGGTTTAAGGAATTCAGTATCTGTAAAGTTTACAAAGCTAGTTTTATCATAAAAGTCATCCCAAGAGCTAATAAATAAATCAATATCACAGTTATCTATATTAAGACTACTGTATACTCTTTTTATTACTCTCAGTGTTCTAGTTTGACCAAACAAACAGATAGCTATACGTTTCCTATTACCCATTTAAGTACTCTTGCAAGTCTTCCGGTGTACCCATTTGGTATACTTTATCGACTTGAGTTATTACAATTCGTTTCCCAGCTTTAATTGCATAGTTATAGACTGGTGCTACATAAAATTCGTTATTTAATCTATCATCTGCTTCTATCATCTGTTCGGCAAACTTTACGAAATCAGATCCTCTACTCCAATAGTAGTACCCTGCAGTAGCATCATTTGATATTTGTTTCTTTTCTGCTACCTCAGTAACATACCCATCTTCATCAGTCTTAGCATACGACCATTTTGGTCCTTCTCCTTTAAAGCATGGCATTCCTCCATCATGTAGACTTAATCTACTGTATGTTTGATTTGGATCGTAGTCAATCATTTGATCAGAGTTAAAACTTAGGAGAGGTACTTTATTATCTATATACTCTTTAGCTGTTAGAAGTGTACAAGCTGCTCCTTCTGTAATACCTTTAAGTTTAACTATTTCAATATTATCGTGACCAATCATTTTATTAAAAATAGAGAAATCGTAGTCTAAGTAATCAGCCTCTTGACATAAGATAATAAATTTAAAGTTCTTATCAAACTCTATATTAAGGTTTTCTATAACTCTTTGAATCATCGGCTTTCCTTTTACATCTATAAAAGGTTTAGAATCTTTATACCCTTGTTGTCTGAATCTTGATCCTCTTCCTGCCATTGGCAGTACTATATTAAAAAACTGTTTCATTATATAAAAAAATCTTTAGGGTGGATACCTCTATCGTCTATAAATATATCAGCATCGAAGGGTTTAAAATATAAATGATGATATTTACATCCCCAGCTTTCTAACTGTGCTTCAGTTATCGGTCTATAGTATGCTTCTCCTCTACCGCTTTTGTTTCCTCTTGCAGTATAGTAGATAATAGTATTACCTTCATCGTACATTTTATTTATTCTTTCTATTCTGTCTAGGTATGGTTTTCTACCTATTACCGGTCCTTCTTCTTTACATATAGTATCATCTATATCGATAACATATTTTTTAACATTCATAATTTTAACTTACCTATTAATTTATTTGAATTATATAATTTATACCCAATAGACCTATCTAATAAATCTACATCCAATTCTAATTTATCATTGACCCAGTATTTATTCCCAGAGAGTATTTTAAAATTATCTGAGTTGTATTTATGAAAAAATAAATAATCATACCCTGCTAAAGCTCCTAAGTAACTTCTATGTGTTCCTCTAGTTAAAAATGCTTCATCTAGAAAAAAAGGAGGAAATATAATTCCATCCTCTTTCATACTTACATACCACTCGAAACTAAAATCAGATTTCCAATTTATATTTCCGCATCTTATGTCATATATCTTTTCTACTTTTCTCCAATCTCCATCCCATCCACAAGTATCTTCTACGTCTTTTACAAATTCTCTAACTATATCTAAAGTATTTGTATTTATACTATTAGTTTGAAAATTATTTATAATCTCTTTTGGTATACTTAGAACTACAAACTTACCTTCCTCGTATACTTTTTTTGATACACTTTTACCTGTAATGCATGGTTTAATGTTTAAGTAAGACTCATTATATTCTGAATATAAACTACCTTTTTCAAAAACATATTTTTCTTTACCAGAAGGAGTCTTTACTAGAGTTTTTTTAAATGACTCTTTGTTTATACTATCATTTAGTTTCCACTGTCCGGTTTTAATTAAACTTTTAGTAACTTCAAGATATAATTTTTCTATTTCCTGAAAGGTTAGTATGTCGAAAATTTTAAGTTTATCAAAAACATCTGTATAGAATTTTGTATAGCTATTAATGTACTCCACTACTTAGTGCTTTTACTAATTTAAAATCTAATTCCGTATCTACATCTACTAATTCATCTTCAGGCCAATCTACTTGATAAGGGTAAGGATCATTATGAGTATTAGAAAATAATTCCCAGTTTTTAAGCATATATTCTTTCTTATAAAAAACTAACGAATGAGTGGCCTTAAATAAACTTGGACCTGATGTGGTTGATAATCTGTCGTTCTCTTTAAAATTCACAGGCCTTAATCCATCGCTCCAAAAGAAGTTACGTTCTCTTGCTACTGTAATTGCACTATCATGAGAACTAGTTTTAAACCAATCAATAGTTGTTTGTAACTTATCTATGTCTAAAAATGGTTGACAAGGATTATAGTTACATATAAAATCAGATTCAACTTTTTCAAGATGTTTGTACATTACTGAGTGATGAGCATTGCCGGGTGCTACAGAAGCGTATTCTCTATGAAGTATCTGTACTCCTGGGATGTAATTATCTATTATCTCTTGCTCATGTGCTGCTAGGTACTTTTCTTCTACATTAGATAGTTTGCTTACATTATTTAAAGCGATAGTTAGTAGGGTATCCCCACGTTCATTGATAGGTCTTAAATGCTTTTCAGGGCATCTAGTGCTTTTCATTCTGGCATGTATAATAACTGCTAATGTTTTCATATAACTATTTTTTTACCTTCAATGTAGTACTCTTGAGATTGTTTTTCTAAGTCAACAATCA
>Ga0228661_1000043_pt1 | contig 23521 bp, 20 predicted proteins | sample 75DmetaG_FD_182857 | JGI IMG/M metagenome (GOLD analysis project Ga0228661, IMG submission 182857) | Seawater microbial communities from Monterey Bay, California, United States - 75D | ecosystem: Environmental > Aquatic > Marine > Coastal | place: USA: California | collected 2016-11-14
TTGGCCCCTAAAATCTGTCCTGCTATAACATTCTTTACTCTAACCGTAAGTGAATTACCCGTTGCTGTAGATCCAGGCCCATATCGTGCCTGTGACACTGATATTTCTGGCCCAAACTTTGGATATAACGATGCCTTTTTATTAAACACAAAAGATGAGGCCATCCTGGGAGGCCCTAGTGGTCTTGTCCCAACACTTTATAACATCTCTTATCACACAACACCTCTTGGAGCTAAAACATCTGATGTTGCAACTATAATTCCTAAAGATATACCTTACAGGAACATTACTAAAAATAATCAAGAAATTTTTGTTCGATTAGAAAACAAAGCTGATCCGACATGTTTTGATGCCTCGATATCTTTTTTTCTTATTGTTGATCCGCTCCCAAAAATAAAAAATAATCCGATAATCCTAGAGCAGTGTATCACCACCAGTGACCCCAACCCTACGGTAAATTTAACGCTCTCAGAAATCAATATCTCGGATACTCCCAAGCTACTAACATTTGAATATTATGAAGACGCAACAGGAGCTACTCTCATTACAACCCCAACATCCTATCCTGTAATTGCCAATATCTCACAATCTGTGTATGTCAAAGTAATCTCTGATCGAGGGTGTTCTAAAGACTTGGTAACTCTAACAATTAACGTGGGTCGAACACTCGACAACCCATTCAATACACTGCAACCTCCTGTTTGTGACGATTTCTTGGATGCTAACGGGAATAATTCTGATACCGATTTCATTACTAATTTTTCATTAGATAGTATATCTATTGTAAATAACATCAATCCACCCCCAAATACGAGGGTATTTTTCTATGAAAACCAAAAAGATAGAACAGATGCTCTAAATGACATTTATATTACCAAGTACAGAAACAATATCTCTAAAATTGACACCACTCATGTAACTGAGGGAATACAGTTTCCTATTTACTACAAAATATTGAGTACTATTAACAATAATTGTCAATGTCTGGGTCAGTTCTATTTACAAATCAACAAAGTTCCTAGCTTTTTTGTAATGGGGGAAGAAAACATTGACGATCCACGAATTGTTTGCTTAAACAATACAGCACTTACTTTAAAGGCTGAGAATCCAGGAGCAATTTACGCCTATCAATGGACAAATAAATCGGGAGTTAACTTAGGAATCAATGCTACTCAAGGAGTAACAACGGCAGGAAACTATACAGTTACGGCCACTGATAAATTCAATGGATGTTCTCGTAGTAGAACAATCGTCGTTGAGGAATCTGAGGTCGCTACCCTAGAAGAAAGCTTTATCACGATTATCGATGAAGCCAATAATATTGGGAATACCAATACCATTTCTGTAAGTATCGATACCATAAGCAATAACTTAGGCCCGGGCGCATACCAATATGCTCTTAGAAATGAGGATACCAGTAATCGATATCCATTTTCTGGTTTTCAAGATACTCCTGTTTTTGAAAATCTTGAAGGAGGTATTTACACAATTATCGTAAATGATAAAAATGGATGTGTTTTTGATGAAGAATTACAAATTTCTGTCATTCAATTTCCTAAATTCTTTACCCCAAATGGTGACGGAAAAAATGATACATGGAGTATTAAAGGGGCTAATAAAAGCTTTTACCCGAATAGTAGTATTGATATTTATAACAGATTTGGAAAATTAGTTGCACAAATCCCAATAGATAGCCAAGGCTGGGATGGAACCTATAACGGAACAAGACTGCCCTCAGATGATTATTGGTTTCGTGTACAATTGATTCCTGCCAACACAAACAAAATGCCCATCACCAAAAAAGGACACTTTTCACTATTAAGACGATAAAAAACACCTTTTTAAATCTGAATAATTAGGAATCTTTTGGTGATATGATGATGGGTGATTTTTATGAATTTTTTAAAAAGAATATTTCTTAATTTAGCATAAAATAAGAATCAAACTCCTATGGATATCAACTTCAATAAAAACGAAGATTACAACAAGTTACTTCTCTCAGATCTACACAAACGTTTTGTAAAAGTAAAACAAGGTGGTGGTCAACAACGAATTGAAAAGCATCATGAAAAAGGCAAAATGACCGCTAGAGAGAGAATTGATTATTTATTAGATGTAAATTCTAAATCCATAGAAATTGGAGCTTTTGCTGGCGAGGATATGTATGCAGAGCACGGAGGATGCCCTTCGGGTGGGGTGATTGTAAAAATTGGCTACATTCAACAAAAACAATGCATTGTTGTGGCAAATGACGCTACAGTAAAAGCAGGTGCTTGGTTTCCTATTACCGGAAAAAAGAATTTACGCGCACAAGAAATCTCCATAGAAAACAACATTCCTATCATTTATTTGGTAGATTCTGCTGGAGTATACCTACCTATGCAGGATGAAATCTTCCCAGATAAAGAACATTTTGGTCGTATTTTCAGAAACAATGCTGTGATGAGTAGTAAGGGGATTACCCAAATTTCTGCCATCATGGGAAGTTGTGTTGCTGGAGGAGCATACCTACCAATTATGAGTGATGAAGCATTGATTGTAGATAAAACTGCGAGCATATTTTTAGCTGGAAGTTACCTAGTTAAAGCTGCAATTGGCGAAAGTATTGATAATGAAACTCTGGGAGGAGCTACCACCCACTGTGAAATTTCAGGGGTGACAGATTACAAAGCTAAAGATGATAAAGCTGCACTGGATAAAATAAAATTTATCGTTGATAAGATTGGTGATTATGACAAAGCTGGTTTTAGTAAAAAAGAAGCATTCCCTCCCAAAGAAAAAGAAGAAGAGATTTTTGGAATTCTCCCCAAAGAACGAAATGCGCAATATGATATGTTAGAAATCATAAAACGATTGGTTGACAATTCTGAATTTGAACAATACAAAGAAGGATATGGAAAAACCATTTTAACAGGTTATGCAAGAATCGATGGATGGGCTGTGGGCATTGTTGCAAACCAACGAAAACTTCTAAAAACAAAAAAAGGGGAAATGCAATTTGGAGGAGTTATTTATAATGATTCTGCAGATAAAGCGACTCGTTTTATTGCAAATTGTAATCAAAAAAAAATACCACTCGTGTTCTTACAAGATGTTACTGGCTTTATGGTGGGTAGCAAATCTGAACATGGAGGAATCATAAAAGATGGAGCAAAAATGGTGAATGCCGTCAGTAACTCTGTCGTTCCAAAGTTTACCATTATCATCGGTAACTCCTACGGGGCTGGAAACTATGCCATGTGCGGTAAAGCCTATGATCCAAGACTTATTGTTGCCTTGCCTAGCGCAGAATTGGCAGTTATGAGTGGAAACTCTGCTGCTAAAGTTTTACTACAGATAGAAACTGCCTCTCTAAAAAAACAGGGAGAAAAAATTACACCTAAAAAAGAGGCTGAATTATTTGAGAAAATTAAATCGCGATATGACCAGCAGACTTCACCCTATTATGCTGCAGCAAGAATGTGGACCGATGCGGTAATCAATCCGTTAGAAACGAGAACATGGATTTCTATGGGTATTGAAGCTGCGAATCATGCTCCCATTCAAAAAGAATTTAATATGGGACTTATACAGGTGTAATCATAAAGGAAAAAATAAGTGTAAAGAATTTAAAGTAAAAGATATCCTTAAAATAGTTCATTAGCACAATTCAAATTATAATCAAATAAATTAGAAAAAATTATTAAAAATGGGAAGAGCATTCGAATTTCGAAAAGCAAGAAAAATGAAACGTTGGTCGGCAATGGCTAAAACATTTACCCGAATTGGTAAAGACATTGTAATGGCCGTTAAAGAGGGCGGTCCAAATGCTGAAACAAATTCTCGCTTACGGGCAGTTATTCAGAATGCAAAAGCTGCAAACATGCCAAAAGACAATGTTGAGCGTGCCATAAAAAAAGCAACCGATAAAGATACTGCTAACTATAAAGAAGTCCTTTTTGAAGGGTATGCACCCCACGGAATTGCCATACTTCTTGAAACAGCTACTGACAACAATAATAGAACAGTTGCCAATGTCAGGGCTGCATTTAATAAATGTGACGGTAATTTAGGTACTTCTGGATCTGTCGTCTTTATGTTTGATCATACCTGTAACTTCACAATTAAAAAAGAGGACATCACAATGGACATGGAAGAATTAGAATTGGAATTAATCGATTTTGAAGTTGAAGAAGTTTTTGATGACGAAGAAGGAATCGTTATTTATGCGCCTTTTGAACAATTTGGTGCTATTCAATCATTTTTTGAGGAAAACAATGCAGAAATTTTATCTTCTGGATTTGAAAGAATTCCTACAAATACTACAAAACTGAACGAGACCCAACAAGCAGATGTTGAAAAGTTGTTAGAAAAACTAGAAGAAGATGATGACGTACAGCATGTGTATCATTCTATGGAAATGTAACTCGAAATAATTAGAGTTATTTTTTTGAAGAATAAAGAGAAAAACTTAAAACCAGCATTGCATGCTGGTTTTTATTGTATGTTATTTTTAATCATAGTATCAAATGCTTCACGTCCAGATAAAAAAGAAGTTTCTATCCCCAAAAAAGAGAGCTCTTGTATCCTGTTTTCTAAGCGGACATAGTCTTTTTCTGTGGTTAAAATAAGTTTTCTATTAGATGTTAACTGATCGAACTGCTCATTTATATTTTGTATGTCCCTATTGGTAAAATGATGATGATCAGGGAATTTACAATGCGTAAAATTGACCTTATGATCATGTAAGAAAGTCAACAAAGAAGTAGGATTTGCTATTCCTGTAATCAATAAAATTTCATATTTTTTTAGATCTTCTATGAAAATAGATGCACTTCCCGATGTTTTTTTGTTGTAGGAAATGGTCGTAAAAAAAATAGTTTTATCAAATTTACGAAGCTTTTCATGAATGCTTTTTCTAGTAGACTCTGAAATATTGTAAGGACATTTGGTGACAATAATAAGATCGGCCCTTTTGACGCCACGACTACTTTCTCTTAAATTACCTGTAGGCAATAAAAAATCATCTGTAAATAAATCGTCGTATTTTGTTAAGACAATAGACAGACTCCCTTTTACTTTTCTGTGTTGATAGGCATCATCTAATAAAAAAACTTCTGGGGAAACATCTGTGATCAATTTGGAAATTCCAGCCACTCTATTGGCATCTACTGCCACCGCTATCTTCTTAAATTTTTTAAAATATTGTAAAGGCTCATCTCCTACCTCTTCTGCCGTATGACTATCATTTAATAATACAAAATTTTTAGTTTTACGACCATATCCCCTACTTAGAACAACTGTTTTATAATCGTCTTTTAAGAGGCGAATTAAATATTCTATCTGAGGTGTTTTACCCGTCCCACCAACACTTAGATTGCCAACCACTATGATCGGTATTTTAAATGAAGTTTGCTTGAAAACGCCCACATCAAAACATATATTGCGAAAGGTCGTTACGAGATCATAAACGATTGCAAAAGGGAATAAAAGAAAGCGTACAAATTTCATTGATACGAAAATAAGTCATTTTTATGGATTGATGGATGAAAAATACTAACTTTGAATTTAAACACAATTTTATTTTATGATCATAAAGGATATCACAGATTACATTGAGGAATTGGCTCCCCTAAATTATGCTGAAAAATTTGATAATGTTGGTTTGCTCGTTGGAGACTACAATACAACAGTTACGGGAGTTTTAGTAACCCTAGACACTTTGGAAAAAACTGTAGATGAAGCGATCACTAAAAAATGCAACTTCATTGTAAGTTTTCATCCAATAATTTTTGATGGCATAAAAAAATTGAATGGAAATTCTTATGTAGAAAGGGTTGTAATGAAAGCAATTAAAAATGAGATTGCAATTTATGCTACGCATACAGCCTTAGACAATTCCAAAAAGGGAGTTTCTGCTAAGATAAGTGAAGTACTAGGATTGAAAAACAAGCAAATATTACTCCCTAAGAAAGGGATTTTAAAAAAACTAACAACTTTTGTACCCCTCCAAGATGCTGAGCAAATAAGAAAGAGTCTTTTTAAAGCGGGAGCTGGAAATATCGGAAATTATGATCATTGCTCCTTTAATGTAAATGGAGAAGGGACCTACAGAGGCAATCAAAGTTCGAATCCAAGAGTTGGAAAAAAAGGAGAAAAACATACAGAAAAAGAAACTCAAATTTCTGTAATTTTTGAATGTAAAAATGAAACGAAAATTCTAGCGTCACTTCATGAAAATCACCCTTATGAAGAAGTATCATATGATATTGTGACTACTGAGAATAGCTATCAAAACATTGGTATGGGAATGATTGGCGATTTGCCTACTGAAATGGCCGAAAAAGAATTTTTATTATTCCTAAAGAAAAGAATGAAAACTGCCTGCATACGTCATTCCAATTTAATCAATAAGAAAATAAAAAAAGTAGCCGTATTAGGAGGATCTGGGAGTTTTGCCATTCCGAATGCCATAAAAGCTGGAGCAGATGCTTATGTAAGTGCAGATTTCAAATATCATGAGTTCTTTAAGGCTGAAAATAAGATTATTTTGGCTGATATCGGTCATTATGAAAGTGAACAGTTTACAAAAAACCTTTTGGTTGATTATCTTACGAAAAAATTTAGTAATTTTGCAATCATTTTATCAGAAGAAAGTACAAATCCTATATATTATATATAATCATGGCAAAGAAGAAAGAAATTTCGGTTGAAGAAAAATTAAGAGCTTTATACGACTTACAACTTATAGACTCTAGAATTGATGAAATAAGAAACGTAAGAGGTGAATTACCTCTAGAGGTTGAAGATTTAGAAGATGAAGTTGCTGGACTAAAAACACGTATTTCTAACTTAAACCAAGATACTGCTAATTTAGAAACTGACATTAACAACAAAAAACTAGCTATTGAAGAATCCAATGCGTTAATGAAAAAGTACGATGAGCAACAAAAGAAAGTAAGAAATAACCGAGAATTTGATTCTTTATCTAAGGAAATTGAGTACCAAGATTTAGAAATTCAATTGGCTGAAAAGAGAATTATTGAGTTCAAGGCAAAAATTGCTCAGAAAACAGAAGTAATAGATGCTACAAAAGAAAAGTTAGACAAACAAGAAAAACATTTAAGCCATAAAAAAGCAGAGTTAGATGCAATCTTAAAAGAGACTCAAAAAGAAGAAGAGTTATTAATCCAAAAATCTAGCGAGTTTTCACAAACTATCGATGAACACTTATTTTCTGCCTACACAAGAATCAGAACCAAGGTTAAAAACGGTTTGGCTGTTGTAGCTATTGAGCGTGGAGCTTCTGGAGGGTCATATTTTACCATTCCACCTCAAGTTCAATTAGAAATAGCAAATAGAAAAAAAATAACTATTGACGAGCATAGTGGACGTATTTTAGTAGACGCTACTTTAGCAGAAGAAGAAAAAGCTAAAATGGATTTACTTTTTTCTTAATTTAGATAAAAAATATACAAAAAAACTCGAAGCATGGCTTCGAGTTTTTTATTTTATATACTTATTGTTAATAATCCAACGCCTTTATATAACGTAACTTTTCTTTCCAAACCTCTAAATCATTTTTAAAAACATGAACACTCTTTTTTACATTTACAACAAGTGGGTTGTCATCTTTTGCATTGGAAAAGAAGCCTAAGTTATTTTCTAATTGTTGGATTTCTCTTACAATTTCATCTATTTTCTTTCGTATAAAAATTTGTTCTGAATTTAGCTTTTGAACATCATTGTCAGTATGATAGCCATCAACTATAAAGGTAAACTTTAACATATCAATGTCTTTCTTGTCTAGGGATAATTTTCCTAGAGCTCTATCGATCAATTTGTTAAATTTACCATCTATATGTCTTGCATTTCTTGGTAATTTCCCCAAACTTCTCCAATTTTTGATCTGTTCTAAAATTGATTCTTTAGTTGGAACCTTTAATTCCTTTATAGTTTCTAAAAATGCTTTTTTGGCATCAACAATTGCTTGCTGCTCAATATTGAAAGAATTTTTCTGTTGATGGTATCTATCAAAATAATAATTACAAGCAGCTTTAAAACGCTTCCAAGTATCATCAGAGAATTTACGAGGTACATGTCCTATTGTTTTCCAATCTGATTGTATTTTTTTTAATGTTTTAGTCGCTGATTCCCAGTCTTCACTGTCTTTGAGAGATTCTGCCAGTTCGATTAATGCTATTTTCTTCTTTAAATTCTCTTGCTGACCACTTTTTTCATTTTTATAAAAAGCATTCTTAGCACTATTAAATTTCTTTGTAGCAGCTTTAAATTTTTGCCAAATATTTTCACTTTTGGAATAAGGAAGTTTTCCTGCTTCAAAATATTCTTGCCTAAATTCTTCGATATCTTTGATACTTTTCTGCCAATCGACATGAGATGTATTCACTGAAGTATCATAGGCATTAATTTTTGCGATGACACTTAATTTGTTTTCAATAATTTCTTGATATTTAGAACGCATTTCCCTGAAATGATCGTGCCTTCTGTCATGAATGACCTTGGTCGCTGCACTAAATTTTTGCCAAACCTCTTCTCTCTTCGCTTTGGAAACTGGGCCAATGTCTTCCTTCCAAATTTTATGCAACTTTTGAAGTTCTTTAAATGCACTATTGATATCGACTTGTGATGCCAATTTTTCTGCTTGCGCTACAATTTTTAATTTTTCTTCTAGATTGTGTTTAAAATCCAAATCTCTAAAATCATTACTCAAATGAAGTAAATCATAAAAACGCTCTACATGGTGGTGGTAGGTTTTCCAAGTATCATTGTAATGATTTTTGGGAACAGCTCCAATGCTTCGCCAAGTGTCTTGAATTTCTCTAAAACTCTTATACATTGTTGCCGTGTCTGCATTTTCAATTAAGTCCTTTAATCTTTCTATGACAGAGAGTCTTGTCTGTAAATTAATCGACAATTGCTTTTCCAATTCATTGTAATAGGCATCTCGTTGTTTTTTATAATCTGATAAAAGTAAATTGTATGCTGTTTTAATTGGACTGTTAAATTGAAAATCTATAGAATTACCCCCATCTTCTAAAAAAGCTGCTTTCTTTTCTGCTAATAGAGCTCCAAAAAGTTGATTGAAATTCGTTTTAATTGCTTCTACTTGATTTTTTACTTTTTGGACAGGATTGTTTGAAAGTATTTTCTTAAGTTCTTCAACCAATTCCTCAATAGACATTTTTGAATAGTCCACAACCGGAGCTGTCATTTCTTTTATGGTCTCTTTTTCAGCATCTTTAGCAATAGATTCCTCAATTTTCTCAATAACATCATTCACCTCCTCTGAAGTTTCTGTAGCGTCTTTCTTTACAACTTCACCTACAACTTCCTGAGCTTTATTTTCGGTTTTATCAACGCTTTCATCATTGTTATCTAACATATCTACAAAGTTTAAAGTCTAAATATATACAGTTTCTATACCTACGTACCATAAAGATACAGACTACAGACAAAACCCACAAATTATCCAGAAACTAATAGCATTATCCCTCGTTCCAAATTCTCCAAGATTCCTCAGCCTGTAATTGCAACATTTCGTAACCATTTTTAATAATCGCTCCATTGATGCTACCTTTAGAAAGAAATTGTGTTACTTCAGGATTATATATTAAATCGTATAATAGATGGTCTTTTGTAATAAATTGATACGGGATATTGGGTGACTCCTCAATATTTGGTGAGGTTCCAACAGGTGTCGTATTGATAATAATCTGATGGTTCTCAAGGAGGTTTTTTGTTAGATCTTCATACCTAAGTGTTTCTTGATCCTTCGGGATTCTAGAAACAAATTTAAATTTAATATTGTTTTTTTTCAAAGCAAAAGCAACTGCCTTTGAAGCTCCTCCAGTCCCTAATATAAGAGCATTCTTGTGATGATTCTCCAACAAAGGAAGTAGCGATTTTTCAAAACCAACCGAATCAGAATTGTATCCTTTTAGTTGACCATTATTTAAAAACTTGATCGTATTTACAGCACCTATTTCTTTTGCTGTTTCATCTAAAACATCCAGAAACTGAAGCACCTCTTCCTTATAGGGAATCGTAACATTAATTCCTCCTAAGTGTGGTTTTTCATTTCTGATTATGAATGGAAAATCTCCTATCTTTTCAATATCAAAATTGACATATTTATACTGTTCTAGTTGCAAGTTTTCAAACTTTTTACTGAAATACCCACGAGAAAATGAATACTCAATATTTTTTCCTAACAACCCAAATATTTTTTTATTTTTTTCTACCATAAAAATCGATCACTAAAATAACTCCTATACCAACTGCACTATAAAAAATTGCAATCCATGTTTCTAAATTCAGAAAATCAGGGACAAAGCGCTCATAATTTTGAACAATCTGATTTCCTTTGTTGTCAATCAAGAAACGCCCATTTTCAGTTGCATAAATTGTTTGTTTCCAAGGCCAAATAACACCCAAGGAACCTGAAATAAAACCAAGTATAAGGGCATTTACAATTTGATTCCATCTTTTTAAAACATAGCCTAAAATATGAGAAAAAGAGATTAAACCAAAACCAGACCCTAGGGTAAACACAGTAATAATTTTTAAATATCTTATTTTAATTGGGTCAGATAAAACTTCAAAATCACCAACTAAAAGACTCGTAATTACATTGAATAAAACAGTTACAGAATCTACCAATAATAGCACATAATTCCCTAACAAAATCAAAATAAAAGAGCCTGACAATCCAGGGAGTGTCATTCCTGAAACACCAACAATTCCACAAAGAAAAACAAACCAAAGGTTGTCATTTTCTTTGGCTGGTGAAAGGAAGCTTATTGCCAAGCCAATCATAACTCCGATGACTAACGAAATGGTATTTCTAAGGTTCCAATAATGAAAATCTTTCGCTAAGTAATAAATTGAGCCAATAATCAATCCAAAAAAACAACTCCAAACATACCGTTCATACTGTACTAAAAAATAATCTAGAACTATGGATATCGTAAAATAACTAAAGATACTTCCTCCCATTATTAAAAGAAGAAACTGCCCGTTTACATAGTTGTAAAAACTTCTAAAATTTCCTTTAAAAAGTAATTTAAGGGCATTGAAATTAATTTTTTTAAACGAGAATATTAATTCTTCATAAAAGCCAAAAACAAAAGAAACAGTTCCTCCAGAAACACCAGGAACTTTATTTGCAGCTCCCATCATTAGCCCTTTTAAAAAAAGAGTTCCTTGCTGCAAAAAAGATCTTTCTTGTTTCATTTATTTTTTGAGTTTCGCTACTCTCTCCATTGCTATAATGATAAAAAAACCTGTAAGTACCAATAAAATAGACAGTATTAATTGAGGGTCTCCATCAAATGAAAAGGGAGAAATACTTTGTTCTAGCAAAGGCTTGGTTTCTCCATGACTATTTATGTATGTAGTGACTGTTATTTTCCACGGCCACACTTTATTTAAGGAACCAAACATAATTCCTGTTAACACCACAAGCATTTCATTCTTGTATTTGCTAAAAAGCCATTTTAATAATTTTGAAAAGAATAATAATCCCAAAATCACACCAACTCCTATTGCTGAAATTATTTTAACGTCTCTATTTGTTATCGCAGTCATTACAATGGGATAAACGCCCATAAGAAGTAAAATATAGGATCCGGAAATCCCTGGCAAAATCATAGCACAAGAAGCAATCGCTCCAGCAAAAACCAAAAATAAATAATTGATTTCTGTTACTGATGTAGAAGAAACAATCGTAATAGTATACCCAAATGTAGCTCCAAGAATAGCTAGTAAAAGAAGTTTATAGTTCCACTTCTCCACTTGTTTACCAATAAAAATAATACTTGCCATTACCAAGCCAAAAAAGAAAGACCACAGCAAAATAGGTTCATTTTCTAAAAGATATTTAATCGTTTTTGCCAAAGAAAGTATACTTATGAGAACCCCTATAAAAAGAGCCGCCAAAAAAGAACCATTGAGTTGCTTCCAAGCAACTTTAAAACCTTCTTTTTGGAGGGTTTTAAGTAAGCTAAAATTGATATTACTGATCGATACTACTAATTCTTCATAAATTCCAGAAATAAATGCGATGGTCCCCCCAGACACTCCCGGAACTACATCTGCTGCGCCCATGGCTAAACCTTTGAATCCAACAGCGATATAATCTTTAATAGTTCTACTCATTTTAGATTCTTTTTAAACATAAACGAAGATACTAGAAATTTGTATACAATAAAATGCCTCTAATTTGATTTTAATAACAATTTTATACGCGAATACCATATCTGTATACAAAAATTGAGTCCTAATCGAATCACCAAATATCTAGCATTCAAAAAGAATCAAATTTACCATACACACTCTAAGTCATACTTTAAAATAAATGAAGTTGTTTTTGGCAAAACATCACGGTAAAAGCTCAAAAAAAATTAATCGTATTGCTTTACCTCGTTGTCATAAAAAGCCCCAGCTTTGTCCATTAAGGATGCTAATTCTGTGGCAATATCTTCTTCATTTTCTCCTGTCAAATCCTCAAACCATTCTATTTCATCATCTTTAAGATTAATGATAAAACGAGGAAATTCTGTGTGCAACACAAAAATATCATCTGGAAAATTACTGTTATCGGCTAATAAAAATTTAGGTAAGTTCATATTTTTGCTTAATGAGTTTCAAAGTTAGCATATTAAATCTAATAAATAATAAAATGGATGCGGTAGTTAATCCCGCGAGTAAGCCTATCCAAATACCAAAACTGCCATAGACTTCTTCTTTTCCTAAAAAATAGGAAACAGGAAAACCAACAATCCAATAGGATATAAAAGTAATCAGAGTTGGAATTTTCACATCTTGTATACCCCGTAAAGCACCCAAAATAATTACTTGAATACTATCTGAAATTTGAAAAAGTGCTGCGATTAATAATAATTTTGATGCGATAAGAATCACCTCCCTATTGTCTGTATAATTTACAGGATCATTTAGATCTACATAGATGTTTGGCAAACTCTTGTGAAAAATAAAAAATATAAGTGCAAATAGGCTAGCAAATAAAGTTCCTAAAAAAAAAATAGAAAACGTAATTCTTCGCAACTCTTTGTAATTCTGTAAGCCTTTTTGATTTCCGACTCTAATCATTGCAGCAACGCTTAAGCCCATGGCTATCATAAAAGTCATGGTCGCTAGGTTTAATGCAATTTGGTTGGCTGCTTGAGGATTTTTACCCAACAGACCACTCAGCCAGATCGCCGAAGTAAAAATACCGATTTCAAAGAACATTTGTAGGGCACTAAGAGAACCTAGATTGAAGATTTTTTTAATCATTATAAAATCTACAACAAATATTTTTAAATTTCTTGTAATTTGTGCTGATCGTTCTTTATACCCCAATAAAAGCCATAAATAAATTACCATTATAAAACGGGAAGCCAGGGTTCCATAGGCTGCACCAACAATACCCAAAGCTGGAAATCCAAACTTACCAAAAATGAGAACATAATTGATCACGATATTAATGATATTAGCTATTAATGTGGCATACATAGGATATCTTGTCATAGACATTCCGTCACTCAATTGTTTAATCGCTTGAAAAATAACCAATGGAATTAATGAAAATGCAACTAATTCTAAGTAAGGTATTGCCAGAGCTACAACGTCCTCAGGCTGATTCATTAAGTGCATCAAAGATTTAGAAAAATAAATCCCAAAAAACAAGGCAACTCCCAGGGTAGTACATAGAATCAAACCACTTTTATAAGTGGATCTCGCCTGCTGTAAATTATCTGATGCATCTGCTTCTGCAATCAAAGGAGTAATAGCTGTTGAAAAGCCAATCCCTATAGACATTGCAATAAACATAAAGCTATTTCCTAAAGAAACAGCCGCTAATTCTGCAGTTCCCAATTGCCCCACCATAATATTGTCTATAAAGCTCACAAAAGTATGTCCTAGCATCCCTAACATTACAGGTGCTGCCAACTTCCAATTGTATTTAAATTCCGATGTATAGCTAGATATATTCAATATGAATATTGTTTTTTTCAACTGCGAAGATACGTATTAATACATGATGATTAATAAGAAGAAGTTATCCCTTTTCTAATAAAGTTTTTTGAATAAAAATAGTTACTTTTGAATCTGATAAAAAAAAATATGGCAGAAATTACATTAAAAGGAAATACGATTCATACTTCAGGGAGTTTACCTAAAAAAGGAAGCAAAGCCACTGATTTTAAATTAACAGGCATTGATTTAACTCCTAAAACCTTGACCGATTATATTGGTAAAAAAATCATTTTAAATATTTTTCCAAGTATAGATACGGGAACTTGCGCTGCATCAGTGAGAGAATTCAATCTAAAGGCAGCAAGTCTAGAAAATACTGTTGTTTTATGTATTTCAAAAGATTTACCTTTTGCTCAAGCTCGTTTTTGTGGTGCAGAAGGCATTAAAAACGTGACAATGCTGTCCGATTTTACCGATGGAAACTTTGGTAAATCCTATGGATTAGAAATTGTAAATGGACCTTTGGCACACTTACATTCAAGAGCTATCGTCGTTATTGATGAAAAAGGAACTATTACATATACTGAACAAGTTTCAGAAATCGCCAATGAACCTAATTATAAAAATGCACTTAAAGAACTATAGTTTATGAAAAACCCAAAAGACAGTTTTTTTAAAGGGAGACTTCGCAGTTTTAAATTTGCTTTAAAAGGAATGTGGCTTTTAATGAATACAGAAGATAGTATTAAAGCACAACTTTTTGTTGCGATCATAATCACTGCTTTTGGTTTTTATTTTAATATTTCTAACATCGAATGGATGTTTCAGTTTTTTGCTATTGGACTTGTTCTTGTTGCTGAGGCTTTAAATACCGCTGTAGAAAAAATATCTGATTTTATTCATCCAGAGTATCATGAAAAAATAGGTTTTATCAAAGATATTGCTGCAGGTGCTTCAAGTTTTGCTGCATTTACTTCACTAATTATTGCTGGCTTCATATACATTTCTAAAATAAGTTTATTATTTTAGGCAAAAACGTATATTTACTTCCAAATAGAATAAAAATTATTGATGGCTAAAAGAACGAAAAGCACAAATGCAACTATAAATTCCTCGGAAAAAAACTCAACTATTGTTGCTTTTTTAAAAACAAGACAAACACAAACTATTTTAGGGGTATTCTTAATTTTATTTGCTGTCTTTCTTTGTATTGCTTTTATTTCTTTCTTCTTTCACTGGCAAGAAGACCAAAGTACGCTTTCAAAAATAGTGGATAAAAGTGTAAAAAGTAAAAACCTTTTGGGAAAAATTGGCGCTTATTTGAGTCATTTTCTAATTTATAAAAGTGTTGGAATTGGAGCCTTTATCATTGCTTACCAACTATTTTTAACAGGGGTAAAGATTATACTTAAAAAGAAATTATCGAAAATAATTATCTCCTGGAATTGGGGTCTCTTTGTCTCATTATGGCTTAGCATCTCTATGGGATTCATAAGTCAGCGCCATGAACTTTTTTCAGGAATTATTGGTTTTGAAATCAATGATTATTTACAAGGATTTATCGGAAAAATGGGGTTGGTTATTCTATTAAGCTTCCTACTAATGGCCTATATCATTTTGAGATATAAAGTTACTTTTGATCACCTAATAGATACAATAAAAAAAGATGAAACAAAAGCGGATGTTTTTGTTTCAAATGAACATCCTACAACTCAAATGGTCGAAACCGACATTGAGGTCTCAGAAACAATTCCTTTGAAAACTGAACCTTCAGCAAAATCGGGAGTTGAACTATCTTTAGAAAATTTACAACCAACAATTTCAAAACATTCTGATGTAATCACAAAAAAGAAGGAAACTAGTCCAAGTCTTAAAGACGAATTGGAGCCCATGTTAAAAACTGAGGTTGTAAAAGAAAAAGAGGTAGAGATTAATGTGGCAGAAACAAAAGAAGAAGAACATTCTTTAGAAAATTTATCCAATCAGTTGGTAAAGGACTTTGGAGAATTTGATCCAACCCTAGAATTAGGAAATTTTAAATTTCCAACATTCAATCTCTTAAAACAATACAATGAATCTATTTCTGTTGATCCAGAAGAACTAGAGGCTAATAAAGATAAAATTGTAGAAACACTCAAAAACTACAAAATTGGAATTGCCGAAATAAAGGCAACAGTGGGACCAACGATCACATTGTATGAAATTGTACCAGAGGCTGGAATCCGAATTTCTAAAATCAAAAATCTAGAGGATGATATTGCCCTTTCACTATCTGCTCTTGGAATTAGAATCATTGCTCCCATTCCTGGAAAAGGAACGATTGGAATTGAAGTACCCAATAAAAAATCAACAATTGTTTCCATGCATTCTGTAATTTCATCTAAGAAATTTCAAGAATCTCGCATGGAATTGCCGATTGCGTTAGGAAAAACAATTTCTAATGAAACCTTTGTCGTAGACTTAGCTAAAATGCCACACCTTCTCATGGCAGGTGCAACAGGACAAGGAAAGTCTGTTGGTTTAAACGCAGTATTGACCTCTATACTATACAAAAAACATCCTGCTGAAGTGAAGTTTATTTTAGTAGATCCTAAAAAAGTTGAACTCACTTTATTTAATAAAATTGAGCGTCATTACTTGGCCAAACTTCCGGATTTAGAAGAAGCGATTATTACAGATACCACAAAAGTTGTCCACACATTAAATTCGCTTTGTATTGAAATGGACAACCGATATGACTTGCTAAAATCTGCAATGGTTAGAAATATCAAAGAATACAATGTAAAATTCAAACAACGTAAACTAAATCCAAATGATGGCCATCAATTCTTACCCTATATTGTGTTGGTTATTGACGAATTTGCAGATTTAATAATGACTGCTGGGAAAGAAGTTGAAACACCAATTGCTCGTTTAGCGCAGCTTGCAAGAGCTATTGGAATTCATTTAATTGTAGCTACTCAAAGACCCTCTGTAAATGTTATTACAGGTATTATCAAAGCAAACTTTCCTGCCAGAATTGCATTTAGAGTAACCTCAAAAATAGATTCTAGAACAATTTTAGATGCGGGTGGTGCAGATCAATTAATTGGTCGTGGAGATCTTCTCTACACTGCTGGTAATGAAATCGAGAGAATACAATGTGCGTTTGTAGACACTCCTGAAGTAGAAAAAATTACAGATTTCATTGGTTCTCAAAAAGCCTACTCTGAAGCATACCAACTACCTGAATATATAGATGATGAAAGTGGTACAAGTATTGATATTGATATTTCAGATAGAGACAAACTCTTTAGAGAAGCTGCTGAAATTATTGTAACCGCCCAACAAGGATCTGCTTCTCTGTTACAAAGAAAACTAAAGTTAGGCTACAATAGAGCTGGTAGATTGATAGATCAATTAGAAGCTGCTGGAATAGTTGGTGGATTTGAAGGCAGTAAAGCGAGACAAGTTTTGGTAGCCGATTTTATGGCACTAGAACAATTATTAGAAAACGAAAAGAATTCATAGAAATGAACAAAACAATAGTTTTATTAGTACATATATTTATAGCGAGCCTTACTTTTTCACAAAATTCAGAAAAAGCAACCTTCCTTTTAGATGAAGTCTCGAACAAAATGGAATCTTACCAAAATATGGCCATTCATTTTAGTGAAACATTGAGTAATGAAGCTGCGGGCATACAAGAAGGTGATGAACCCCCTTTAAAGGGTAACATTACCTTACAAGGTGAAAAATACAACTTAAATTACCTAGGAAATACATTCATCTATGATGGAAAAAAACTATACGTAATCAACAACGAAGAGAAAGAGATTACTATTACCGAGGGAGACATGAGTGGGGATGATGGTTTTATATACCCTTCCAAACTTTTAACCTTTTACAGAGAAGGGTATAACGTTCAGATGGGAAGCTTAAAAAATATAAATAATAGAAAAATACAATTCATAAATTTAACTCCTATAGACAGTGAGTCTAATATTGTAAAGATAGAATTTGCAGTAGATCTAAAAACAAAGCATCTGTATCAACTAATCCAAACTGGATTAAATGGATCAAAAACTAAGTTTACGATTACAGAATTTAAGAGTAATCAAACTTTATCTAACAGCTTATTTTCTTTTGATAGAGAAAAATACAATAAGCTGCAATTTAGCATTGACTGATATTTTTCCAATTAACAGAAATTTAGTAGCATCTTTGATTATAAGAAACTACTTTTGCAAAAGATGAAAATTTTAGATAGATACATCCTAAAAACATTTTTAGTTCCATTTGCAGCTACATTTTTAATTGTGCTTTTTGTTCTAGTAATGCAAGTACTATGGCAGACCTTTGAAAACATTGCTGGAAAGGGAATTAGTTTGCCTTTTATTTTTAAATTCTTATACTATACTACGTTAATCATCACTCCACAAGCATTGCCAATTGGAGTTCTTTTATCGTCTATCATGGCATTGGGTAACTTGGGAGAAAACTATGAGTTTGCTGCAGCAAAATCGGCAGGAGTCTCTCTGCAACGACTCGTTAGGCCATTATTTTTTTTAACAATTATTTTAAGTGGAATCAACTTTCTATTTTTAAATAATATCTATCCTTATGCGGTTTTAAAACAAAAAAACTTATATCTCAATATTAAAAAGAAAAAACCCGCTATGGCATTGGTTCCAGGAAGTTTTAATAGTGATATTCCTGGTTTTCAAATTAAGTTTGACGAAAAATATGGTGAAGAGGAAAACTTACTAAAGAAAGTTTTAATTTATGATTTAAAAGGCGGTAATGGAAACCAAAAAGTTATCACTGCCGAAAAAGGAAAAATTGTTTCTGAGGAAGGTAGTCGATACATGACCCTAATTTTATATGATGGATTCTATTATGAAGAACATGTCAAATCTGCAAAAACCTCTTTAAAAAAGAAGAAAATGGCAGCTTCCAATGCTTCATTCAAAGAGTATGAATTTAACATCGATATTTCTTCTGTAACAGGAGATGACGATTTAAATAAAACAAATCACACCAAAAATTACATGATGCTGAGTTTGGGACAGTTAGGAGATACAATCCCCAATTTAAAAGCTAGTTATGACGAAACACTTCTCATCAAATCTAAAAATATTTATGCGGCAACTGCTGCAAAAGAATTATATGCATATCCCGATTCTCTCATATCAAAAAACATTGATTCGAACATCATAGAAAACTTTGATTTGGATAATAAAATTAACATCTTAAATACTGCTGCATCCAAAACAGGAAGAGCCTTAAGTTCATTGAAAAATAATGCAAGCTCGATTAAATGGAAAAGAAAAAATCTTAATTTCTTTGATACAGAATACTACAACAGAATTGCATTTTCGCTCTCTTGTTTGATCCTATTTTTTATTGGAGCTCCTCTAGGTTCTATTATAAGGAAAGGTGGTTTTGGCTTGCCCATGATTCTAGCCATCGCTATCTATGTAACCTATTTTTTTAGCAATACTTTTGGTAAAAATTTAGCTGAAGAAAGTTCTATTTCAGCATTTTGGGGTGCTTGGATAGCCGCATTAATTATGGTTCCTCTAGGCATCTTATTAACAAGAAGGGCCACGAAAGACAAGGGGCTTTTTAACATCGATATCATCACACGACCGATTCTTAATTTCCTTCAAAAATTATTTTCAAACAAAGCAACCCAATAGATATGACTATTCCAAATATTAAAAACACAACTCAATTAAATTCAATTGCTGAAGCTATTGAAGATATCAGAAATGGAAAAATTATTATTGTTGTAGATGACGAAAATAGAGAAAATGAAGGCGATTTTTTAGCAGCTGCCGAAATGGCTACTCCAGAAATGATCAATTTTATGGCAACGCATGGCAAAGGGTTAATTTGTGCTCCCTTAACAGAAAGTCGTTGCAAAGAATTAGAGTTGGTAATGATGGTCAACAACAATACAGACCCTATGGAAACGGCTTTTACAGTTTCTGTAGATTTGCGTGGAAAAGGAGTTACAACAGGAATTTCAGCTTCAGACAGGGCGTTAACTATCAAAGCGTTAATTGATAAAAACACAAAATCCTTTGACTTAGCAAGACCTGGTCATATCTTTCCTTTGAAGGCGAAAGAAGGGGGCGTTTTAAGAAGAACCGGTCACACAGAAGCAGCCATCGATTTTGCTCGTTTAGCAGGCTTACAACCTGCAGGTGTAATTGTAGAGATTATGAATGAGGATGGAACCATGGCTCGATTACCTCAACTACTAGAAGTCGCGAAAAAATTTGATATTAAAATTGTTTCTATTGAAGATTTAGTGGCTTATAGAATGGAGCATGACTCCTTAATTGAAATAAAGGAAGACTTCAATTTAACAACAAGATTTGGAGAATTCAGACTAAGAGCCTACCAACAGACAAATAATAGTCAGGTGCATATTGCCTTGACAAAAGGTTCTTGGAATAAAACTGATTCCATCATCACAAGAGTTAATTCTACGCTAGTAAACAATGATATTTTAGGAACCCTAACCAATGATGCTGATAAAAAATTAGATAAAATGTTTCAAGTAATCAATGATGAAGGAAAAGGGGCTATTATTTTTATCAATCAACAAAATCAGTCTCAAAATTTACTTAGCAGATTAGCCACATTGAAAGAAGGGCAACGAAAAGGTAAAATGAAAGCTTCAGCTATCAAAATGGACCAAAGAGATTTTGGAATTGGTGCACAAATTTTACATGATTTAAACATTAGTAAACTAAGACTCATTACCAATACAAAACAAATAAAACGAGTGGGAATGATTGGGTATGGATTAGAAATTGTAGACTATGTGAATTATTAGGTACGTTTTTTGAACTATCAAATCTAAAAATTTCAATCCTTTACAGGATAGTTACCTCTTCTCCACTCTCTAATTCAATAGGTTCTTTATTTTTCAAAAACAACCGTGCTTTAGGGGCTCCTTTGAGGGTAATGGTCGAACCAATAACTTCCAACCAACTTCCCTCACGCAAACCAAGAACAGGAGTCTCATTAAAAACATGGAATTCTTTGATTCGGGTTTCTCTCGTTTCTCCCATGTGGGTTGATCCCTCAATAGGATCTAAATAATGGGCATTAATGTTAAAAGGAATACAATTTAGAGAAGTAAAACTCGAAGGATGAACAATTGGCATATCATTCGTGTTTTTAATAGTAACACCACAGATGTTACTTCCTGCACTAGTCCCAAGGTAAGGAGTTCCCGAATCTATTACTTCTCTTAAAACATCTAGAATATCATTCTTATAGAGTTGATTTAGCAATTCAAAAGTATTGCCTCCACCAGTAAAAATTGCCTCTGCATTTTTAAGTGCCTTTGTAAGATTATTAAATTCATGAATTCCTTTTACAGTAATGTCTATTTTACAAAAAGCTTCTTTTACCATTTTCGTATACATAGCATATGAAATCCCACTAGGTCTCGCATAGGGGATGAATAGAACCGAGGTAACATCTTTAAAAAAGGAAGAAAGTGTAGGCATTAAATACTCTAAATAGCTACTTTCATAAACCCTAGAAGTGCTGGCAATGATCATTTTTCTCATAGGCTCAAAAATAGCAATAAAAAACGAACTATATCAATATACAGACAATCACATAAATTTAAAAAACATCACTTCACGGAATGCTTTTTTTATTCAATACTAAAATACCTGTACCTTTATCACTTTTCGATAATTTCTTTTACCAGTAAGTAAAATATAATTTGTATTTTTAAAAAACTATAGTGTATGATTGATGAATCGATGATCCAAAAGATAAACTTCCTTTCTTTTAGAAATAATAATAAATAGTGCTATCCTTATAACAACATTAAGCAAAAATGTTACAAAAAATATTTCTTATTTGTATCTGTACAATAGCAACCTGTTGCTTTTCTCAAGAAAAGAATATATTAATTTCTGGGAACCTAATAGACTCTTTGGGAATCGTTAAAAATGCAAATATCATTAATTTAAATACAAATCAAGGAACCTTTTCATCAGACAACGGTCGTTTTAGAATCTTTGTTTCTAGTGGAGATTCATTACGAATTTCGTCGGTTCAGCACATCACACAAAAAATCATTATCACAAAAAAAATTATTGATCAAAAGACGCTAAAAATAGAATTAAAATCGAATACCTATGTTTTGGATGAATTTGATCTGAAGAGACATTATTTAATGGGACGATTGGGTGTTGATATTAAAGATGTCCCAAGAAACAGAAAAGATTCTATGCTAAGAAATGTGATGGATTTCTCCAATGTGAATATGAAAATTGTTGAATCGGACGATTATATCGATCAAAGAGTAAGACCCCAGATTGTCAAAACAGATCCAACTCTATTTTATGAGGGAGCAGGAGCTACCGTTAGCATCGCATTTAAATATTCCAAACGTCTATGGGCATTGCGAAAAAAATTAGCCATCAAAAAAGCTTTTCCATACAAAGTACTCTCCGAACTTGGTGAAAAATTCTTCTTTGAAAAATTAAAAATCCCCGTAGAAAACTACTTTCATTTTTTAGAATATTGCATCCCTTTGGGGGTTGAAAAACTTCATTCAGAAAACAAGCTTTTAGAGCTTATAAAAATCTTTGAAAAAGAAAGTATAAGCTACTTAAAAATCATAAAAAAAGAGTAATTTGGCGTGATCATTATTTCATTTTAATATGAACATTCAAAAAGCTTTTTTACTATTCCTCATCGTTCCTCTTCTCTCCTTCTCAACTCATAAATATTATTTGAGCCTTACTCAAATTGAATATAAGAGTGAAGCGCGTTCCTTACAAATAATAATCAATGTTTTTATGGATGATATAGAAATCGCTTTGAATGAAAAATATCAGATCAATTTACAACTTACCTCTAAAGAAGAATTAAAGAATAACAATATTTATTTTCATAATTATTTAAAAGAAAAACTTCATTTAAAAATCAATGATGTTTCGAGGGAATTTAACTACCTCGGGAAAGAATACGATGGGGATTTGGTCTATTTTTATTTAGAAATTGAAAACATCAATGACATCAATAGCCTAGAAGTGGTCAACACGCTATTGATCAGTAATTTTCCAAAACAAGAAAACTTACTTAAAACAAAAATTCACAACAAACATCAAAGTCTTTTATTAACTGCCAAAAAGACAACAGGTTTGTTAAAATTTTAATCGTTTTATTTTTTTTAATATCTAATTGTTAATTTGCAGTAATTTTAATTCAAGAACATATGAAAAACAGTACTTTATTTTTATTGAGCATCTTTTTTATTGGAACCTCTGTATTTGCTCAAGAAAAAAAAATAAAACAAGGTCTTCAGGGTCATACCAATCAAAATAAATTCAAACAACTTAAGGATGAATTAGCAACTCCCAATAGTCAGCGAACTGCTTCAGGTGCTCCAGGTATCAATTACACACAGCAAAAAGTAGATTATGTAATGGATATTGTTTTAGACGATGAAAACAAAAGAATATATGGTAAGGAAACCATTGTTTATCATAATAATTCTAAAGATGAACTCGCC
>Ga0228661_1000084_pt1 | contig 16108 bp, 32 predicted proteins | sample 75DmetaG_FD_182857 | JGI IMG/M metagenome (GOLD analysis project Ga0228661, IMG submission 182857) | Seawater microbial communities from Monterey Bay, California, United States - 75D | ecosystem: Environmental > Aquatic > Marine > Coastal | place: USA: California | collected 2016-11-14
TTGGTGGTAAAGGGCATTATTGCCACATTATTTAAACTATATAATATGTTAACACTTAGAAAATTTTACCAGAAAACCTACCCAACAGATGAATTGGGACAACACATCAATTTAACGACTTTTGTAGCATTAATAGATTGCTTACATAGAGGTGGTGATGTTTACCAATACATTGGTGTACACGACAGCCTAGTAAGAGAAAGACTATTTGAAGAACTAGCAAAAATGTTAGGCTCTAATTACGACTACATTTACAATTTATGGATGAAAGGTCTTTACACAACTAATCAAATTTAAACTATATAATATGAAATCAATTATTTTAAAACTCAAAACCACTCAAGAAATCATCGGATACACTTTCTGTGTTGCGTTGGGATTCTTTACACTTTGCTCATTTGTTATGCTATTTATTCACCTTATAACTATTGGATTATGAATCAGAAAGTAAAATTACACCCACGCAAATGTGACATTACTGGAGAAGGAATGTCATCTGGATATCTTATCGGTGAAGGAGCAATGTATATCAAGTATGATTCTGATATGATTAAACACCTTAGAGAGATAGAGAAAGAAAATAATCCAGACTACGATAATGATGTAAAAGAAGGTAGATTAACTGATGATTGGCTACTAACCGATTACTACAAAAATGATTACTACTACTATACTGATTGGGAATGTCCAGATGATATCCAGTATGTTGAGGTAGATGGTAAAATGTATGAGGAAGGTGAACCAGAATATGATAAGCACTTTACCCACTCATGGAATAAGGATGAGGTCACCCCAGATTCAAATTACGAATCTTTAAAAACAGATGTCCAGAGATTAATAAAGTACATGGAGGAGAACACAACATATCTCTGGAGAGATGATTTAGAATGCACTCATGAATGTGTTGTTCTGGAGGATGTTGAAGATGGTGTAAAAATTGATGAAGATGACGAGCCTACAATGGCTTGTACTGGTAGCAATGTAGTTACTATGATAGAGGAGATTAAAAAAACACACTTAGCATAGGCTAGGAGGCTCAGTAGCACAACTGGATAGTGCAATACCCTTCTAAGGTATCGGTTATAGGTTCGAGTCCTATCTGAGTCACAAAGGCAATTAAGCCTTTATTTAAACTATATAATATGAAACAGATTACCAGAAAAAAAGACATCCCATTAAATTTGGAGTCCAGAGAATGTACAATCTATGAAGTAAAACACATCTGGCATCAGCCGTCAGACCGATGGATATACATTGAAAAACACGAAAATGGTCGGCTACTTCTAAACTTTATGCAAGGTGATGACTATAAACTATTCAAGGAAGAATACTGCTGTGAGGATCATGCGTTAAGTAATTTTTATTATGAAATGATCCAAGACAAAATTATTTATTATGAAATCAAAGAATTTGAAGACATCGAATTGATAGACAAAATCATATGGATATTCTACAAGGCAAAAGCAAGTATTTTTAATTCCTAAAACCATACAACATGAAAAGCAATAAACTTATAGCAGAATTTATGGGGTGGACAGAGGATATGGACTCCATTACTCATGAGGGAGATAAATGGTGGAGCAGTCCAGACACTCACAAATACCACACCTCTTGGGATTGGCTGATGCCAGTAGTTAGGAACGTACTTATGACAATAGAACTAGATGGTTTAGATTTCGACACAGAAGAATTAAGGTACAATACCCTTGACTGCGATATAAATGGAGTATATAAAGAAGTAGTACAATTCATTATAAGCAATGACTATAAAACTTGTGATAAATGTTGTTATGATATCGTAGATGATAATGGCGATGTCATGGAACACCATTGCGTTGACAATCAAAAAGATTTAGCATTAATTACATCAATCATTATAAATGAGGATGTTTTAGGTGGGACAATCTTTCAAACATTCGACAAAGCGTATGCTTTAGCAGAAAAATTTCAAGATAAATTCTCACACGATTTTAATTGGGAAAATCAAAAATTAGATTTTGATGAAGCAATAATATTATTCACTAAACAAGAATTAGAAAAAAACTATACAATATGAAAATTGACGAAAGAGAAATACACAACATAATATTGATTCATGTTGCCAGAACTTGGGAAAGAATAAGGTTAGAACAACCTCATCAAGAAATGCCATCTGATAACATAGAAAGTGCAAATTCTGTGATCCCAGAAATAGCATATGTTATTTACAAAACAAAAGTGATCCAGAAACTGATTAATTACGATAAGGATGATTGGAACTGGAGAACGATGACAAATGGATATGCTGATTTTTCAGATACTTACATTGAGCAATATGCTCATGAGATAATACATGACCACTATTTAGGAACTCACAATTAAAACTATATAATATGAAAACAAATTTAGAGGGTAGATATACATCTACTTATGGTTTCGTTGCAAAAAACGACCTAGAAAAACAAGCAGAAACAACATTTGGTAAAGACTGGGAAGCAGAATCAGATGTAGAACAAATTCAAGAACTCTGTGATATCATCTATCAGGGAAGATATCTTGTAGATTGTATTGATACCAGAGGTGATGAAGATATTGTAGTAAGAGAGGTTGATAACTGGGAGGCTTTTATACGACTTGCCACAGATTTAGAATGTGCAAGAATAGAAAATGAAAGACTACAAGACTTGTCCAATGCTCAACACTTAAAAGATATTTCATCTGACTTACTAAAAGAAGAACTTGAAAAACGAGGCTATTGTACTAATAATTTATGGGGTACATGGGATGTTCAACAAACTTATGTTTGTGACGATGATCAAGCGATGGAAGTTTTAGAAACGGTATTACAAAATGAATACATAGTAAGCCAAACATTTGAGGCTATAGATATGTGGATTGAATGTAATGCAGAACAAGGAGAGTTTAAAACTAAAGATTAATGAAATACCAGACACAAGAAAACATATTTCAAGCCATCATAATCACATGGGCAATTGGAGTAATAGTATTAATATCTTATAACATATTTCTATGATCAAAAACTTTCTAAAAGCATTCAAGAAATCTAAGGGTAGGTTGTTCTGGCAACCTTGCCCTTTGTATGCATCCAGTCCAGAACAAAAGCAAGAATTTATAGCAGAGATTCTTGAAATACTAAACAATAAAATAAAAATCAAAAAATGACAAACAACGAAACTTACATATCAATAGTAAAAGCGACATTCTACGCACAACTATTATTAGAATCTCTTGATGAGGTAAGCACAACATCTGTATTTAAACACTCTTTAAAGTACAAGGTGAAACAAGCAGAGCAAGAACTTGAAAAAGCAACCAACAAACTGCTAGACACAATGTATGGCAATGACCAAGAATTTCTGGTAAACTTACAAAAGCATACAGACGAACTAATTACTAGACTATCTAAATTAGGAATAGATGAGTTACCTCTGGTAAACAAAATTCTTGATGAGTACCAGAAAGATGCTGATCATTGGAAAGAAAATTTAACAATACAATTCACTAAATTAAACACATAAAATGGAACAAGTAAAAATGGAAGAGTTTATCAAATCAAACATATTGGACACAGTATCAAAAAAATATAAATATGATCCAGAATCGATAGAGTATTTAATGAATATTAAAGGACAACTAGTAAATGTATTAAAAACTGTTGATGAAACTATCGAATACATGATAAACGTAAAGAAAATCAAAGACAAACGTAATGGTGTAGTGTATCCTTTTGATGAGGGTGATGATTACTGGACTATTGAAGAAATAATGGATTACGGAGAATATAAATTACTGGTAAACAATAATGAAAACCCAGAAAGATATAAAGTAGTCTGGTCATGTTGGGATTACGAAAGCGAACAGATGCACGATGAAAATCCAAACCAAGAATATTTTATGTCAGAAAAATCAGCAATTCAAAAATTAGTAAAACTACAATCAAGATGATAGAAAACGATCCAATATTTAACAAAGTAAAAGATATGTTCCCAGATGCACCAGACTTTTTTATTAAGGCTATGTATCACAATATCAAGGGAAAACAACACCTCTGGAGAGAAAATACAATGAACGATAATTCAATTCCAGAGGCAGAATAATTTGTTTTATTAACATAATATGTTAATTTAGCACTCAGAGTAAGTATATAAACTAAAAAAAAAACTGAAATAATGAACGAAAGTAAAATTAGAAGACTGCAAAAGCAGTATGGATTAAAGGTCTACCAAGACTTAATTGACTCTGGAGAAGCATGGAAAATAGGTGGTGAAACCACTAAGATGTGCCAGAAATTAATTAGAGATGGTGCTTGTTTCTTAGCATATTCATCTTATCAACCAAATATTTTTATATCAATTCCATCCAGATACCAAGTATCTAGAGGTGCTGTGGGATCTATTGAAAGATCTAAAAAATATTGGTCAGATGAATGGAACATCTCACACTTAATAGGAGAGTCAGTAAGACAGAGTACCTCAGTCTAAAACAAACAAAAAAAACAAACCCTAAAAACTTTGTGATTCACAGAGGTAGGAAACTAATCTTAAAAAACTACAGCAAAATGACAGATCAGACAAAACTAAAACTAGATGCAATTATTAAGGTAATTGATAAAACCACAAGAGCAAACGTAAAAACTGGTAACAGAGAAAGACATAATGTAGATGCCAGACAGATTTACTTTAAAATTGTTCATGACCATTTAAGAATACCTATATCACACTCTGCTAGATATATTAATAAAAATCACGCAACTGGTATCCATAACTTAAAACAATTTAAGAACTACATGGAAACCGATAAACATCTTAGAAATAAATATCAAAGTGTAATTGCTCTACTAGATGACTTTGACTTTGAGGTAGACAAAACAGACACAAAAGATATTCTGGAGGATTATGTATCTCTAATGAAAGAACATAAACAGACAAAAGAGAAGTTGGAAGAGGTCACCCAAAATCAGAATAATACAATAACAGATTTTATAGAGGCTAATTTTAATAGATTGGATAAAGAAGTTTTGTCTAACATATTATTAGATAGAACAATTGGTACTATTCTATATCAAAACCTTTATAAAATTTTGGAAAAAAGAAATACATCAATTAATTTAAATACAGATTTTTAACCTTAAATAAACTATATATGAAAACTCATACTTTATACAAACGAAGAGCCAGAAGACTTTTACAACTACAAGGAATAACGCACACAGATGTATGTGAGTATGTTTATGGATCTAAAACTAAAAAAAGTAAACTATGTCAAAAGATTCAAGGAAAAACAGAATTGTTTTTTAATGAGTCCAGTAAAATAATAGAATACTACGGAGTTTTAGCACAAGAAATAGATGATATAATTACTGAAAGGTAGAGATTCCCCTAGGGACTACAAACTATCAGCCTCTACTGATCATGGAGAGGCATTTCAGACTCATTATAAAACCTATTTAACCTATAAACCTATAACATGGCACAAGACACATTTATGTCCTTACTAAAGGACACTATAAACAAATTAGAAGATGGGACACTATTGAATAACGGAAAAAGATTCTCTTATTCAACGATCAAATCTTACAAGGGAGTCTACAACACTATGAAGAAATATAAATTTAATTTTGATCTAGATGTTTTAGACTTGAATTCCGTAACAGACAGAAGACAAAGAGTAAAGGCTAAAAAATTACTACAAGGTAAAGTCAATAAATACATCACCATGCTTCTGGATGATATGAAACATCCTAACACCAGGAAATCACATTTGAAAACAATAAGAACTACACTACGCAAAGGTGAGGAGGAGTACGGATACTGGTTTCCAAAACTTAAATCTATACCAGAAGTAAACGGAGAGGTTATAGCAATGACACCAGAACAAGTTGAAATATTCCATTCTACTATGCCAGTTAACAAAGAACTGCATCATACATATTATTATACTAGGATGATGTTGTACTCATGCATGAGAGTAAGTGATCTGGTTAGGTTTGAATGTAATATAGATGGAGATGCTGTATCAATAATAACAACTAAAGGTATGGGATCTGTGAGTACGTTTTATTTACCACAAGATGTGAAAGAATATATTAGTAAAAACCCATTCACCTTTTGTATAAAAACATTTAGAGAGCAACTAAAAAAACTACTAATGCAATACGATGAATTCTGTAAAGAAAAGATTGTGTATTATTTTGATCATGAGGGTAACCCAGTAAAGGAAAGAAAAAAACTATACGATTTGTTTACTCCACATAAACTTAGGAGTAGTGGAATAACATATCATTTAAGTAAAGGACTGTCTGAGTTAGAGGTAAGAAACATAAGTGGTCATAAAAACGGATCAACTGCTTTTTATCGATATGTTCAGCACAGCGAAACCAAGTCAATAGAAAAACAAAAAGACAATGTTAATATGTTCATAAATATTTAACACTTTTTAACTTAACTTTTGTTCAAAACTATTATATTTTTTTAACTTCGAGGAAAACTACCACGACATGATTAATTCCATAAAAATATGGTCAGATTTGACTACGACAATAGGGAAATTATACATGACCGTAAGCGTTTTTCTCTTAGGGATTTCAAACTTTATCTGCTAGACAATTTTGAGGAATTGTGTATGCAGAGAAGAATCAAAGGATGGATATTTGACTGGGAAAGTATCTTGTTTCACACAAGAAAGTATTATATAGTAAACATTTATTTAAACAACTTAATAAAAAATAACGATGGCAAAACTGAAAAGAAAACTAAAAAAAACAAAAATTAGTGGAGGTAAAGAAATAGTCCCATGGACTGAAAGACTTTCATACTTCAACGATTACTTCCGAAGCGAAGGATTCTACACACAAACTGAAATCTTAGACATGAACGAAAGTTTAATCATGATGAGAGGATCAGTTTTAAATTCAGACGGAGTCATTATAGCAGATGGTATTGCACACAAAAGAGCAAATGAACCATTCGCATCTCAAAAATGTCAGTCTGGAGCACTCAATAGAGCATTATTTATTTTTGGCATTGCTGATGGTGGAGAGGACACTATCATGGATGAAGACGAGGCTAGGGAACTAGCAACCATAAAAGATAATAGCAAAAATGAGATCTTCGAGAATATGTTGGCACACATTTCAAAAGATTACACAGCAGTAGAGAAAAAACTACCTGCTTACAAAAACCAGTTGTCTAAAGAACAAATGGATCTTTTGAAAAAACAAATCAATGTATTAAAAGCAAAAAAAGCAGTAGCACAAGCAAGTAAATAATCTAAGGGGAGGTTGACAAACCAACAACAAAAAGAAAAGCACCCCAGAAGTGTTTTACTTTCATGTACAGACCTCCCCTTTATTTAAATCAAAACTCAATGAAAATAAAACGAATTCCAACAGCAAATCTAACTTATGAAGAATGGGTAGAATTAAGAAAAACTTTAGTTTATAAAGGAATGGTCGGAGGATCTGATGCCTCTACACTATTAGGACTAAACCCATGGACATCTAAAATCACTAGATGGAATCAATCAGTAGGAACTGCCAACATGAAAAACATAGATAATGAGGTTATGTTTCATGGAAGACTACTTGAAGACTATGTTGCTGACTTATGGCAATACTGGACTGGAGATCCAGTAGAGATGATAAACAACTACCAGTCAAAAACAAAACTTAGAAAGTCAATTAGAAGAAATTCTATATTTGTAAACCCAAAGTATCCATTCTTGTTTGCTAATATTGACAGACAAATAACCATGCATGATTAAATGAATGGTAAAGGAGTCTTAGAAATCAAAACAATATCTGGATACAATGCAGACAAATGGTCTGGAGGAATCCCACCATACTACATTGCACAAATACAATTGTATATGCTTGTGCTAGGATATCACTATGGTCAATTTGCTTTTCTAAAAGACGGTAGACATATGGATGTTTTTACTGTTGAGGCAAACCAAAACATTCAAGAAACAATATTAGTGGAAGCAGAAAAATTCTACAATAGTGTTCAAGAAGCAAGAGAAATCATTGACACAGACTTCAGAACATTAAACAACAATGAAGCCTATAGACTTGTTTCACACTTAGAGCCAAATGTAGAGGACGAATATAAAGTAGATCTTGATCAGTTTTTATCTGAAAAGCATAAAGCAATGGTTGATAGGGTTTCTGTTGATTCAAATGACGAAATGGAACGACTAACTAAAGACTACATCCAGTATAGAGATGAAGAAAAATTAGCAAAGTCAAACAAACAACTAACCCAACAACTTATAAAACAAATGATGCTTCATCGTGGAGCACAAGAGATAGACTTTGGACACAAGGGGAAAATTATCTGGGGTAAAACTTTCAATGTAAGATATAAGGACATTGATAAAACAAATTTTTAAATGAAACTAAGTGATATAAAAAAAGGGATCATAGCAAATCTGGCTGTTAGAAACCCACACACATTAGAAGTAAATTCTGTAATAGAAGGAAACTCGTATTTTGGGTTGTGCATATTTACTGGGGTATCTCTAATGTTTGGACATACAATAGATGACATAGCAGAATACCAGTCAGATGATAAAGAAAACATAGAGTTCATGGAAAAAAAATTTATACAAATCATGGATGAGTTTTATAATACTAAAGAGCCAGGTGTAACAGCCATTGGGTTTCATACAAAAACCAGTTTAATACTAAACTTTATAAAGCATAACTACGGAAAAACTATTTCACTTGCTGAAATTATAAAAGAAAACATTAAATGAATATAAAAGTAAACGGACAAGTAAGGTATATCGGAAGCGAGAACGCTGTAAAAGGTGATAAAGGAACTCACTCATTCAAGATACTTATAGTAGAAACTTTAGATAATTCATATTTAGCAATACATTGTTGGGATGAATTACAAGACAAGATAAAAGAATTTAAACTTAATCAAATCATAGAGGTAGAATGCAGATTAGAATCTCATAGAAACAAAAAAAATAGAGACCTCTGGTATCATAAACTATTATTAAAATGATAAGAAGCACAACTGTAATTTATGAAGTCTTACGCAAACACGATCTTTCACCACTATCATATATGTTATGTGATTTAATATACAAATACACAAGTGTAGATAATTATTGTGATAAAAATTTAGGTGACTTAGGTATTGAATTAAACACCTCTACCAGAACAATGAGTAGATATGTGAGTGAACTAACTGAAAAAGGACTAATTGATAATATAGGAACTAAATCTCATCCAAAATATAGGACAACTCCATTATGGTTTAGAGTGGCAGTTGCAGAGACTGATCAAGTAATATCTTTAGAGTACCAAAAAGTATGTGCTGATGTAATAGAATACATTAATAATAGGTATAAGAAAAAATACCAACCAAGAACATACGAAAAAAGGTTTAAAAGCATTCTATCAAAAAAGTTTGATGGTGAACCAATTACTGGTGAAACAATGGCAAACGTATTTGATTACTGCAAAGATCAATGGAGTGAAAAGTATCAGTCTTCTGTAACACCAGAAGTGATATTTGGAAATAAATTTATAGAGAAATACCTAATACAATATAAAGAGTGGATGACATCTAATAAGGTCACCCCCAACAGAAAAAGAGTAGCAATAATATGACAGACTATTTATCAAAACTACAATCACTTGGCATAGATGTTAAGGGAAATACTGGCACTGAACCACAAAAAACTAAGTGCCCTAAATGTTCACATACCAGAAGAAAAAACAAAAACGAAAAATGTTTAAGAGTCTGGGTAGAAACTGGAACTTACTATTGTCATCATTGTGGTGAAAACGGATCAGTTGTAGAATACAAAAGTGATTACGAGATGCCAACTGTAAAAGCATCTCCACTATCTTCAAAAATTCAAAAGTTTTTCAAAGACAGAGGAATAAGCGATAGCACTATTGAATACTTTGGAGTAACCGAGGGAATCGAATATATGCCTCAAGTACAATCTGAAAAGCCAGTAATTCAATTTAATTATATTAGAAAAGGGAGAAGAATAAATATAAAGTTTAGGGATTCTCAAAAAAACTTTAAACTAAACAAAGGATCAGAAATGATCATGTATGGTTTAGACTTAATAAATCCTGCTTCATGGTGCGTAATAACTGAGGGAGAGTTTGATGCTATGGCTTTCTATGAGGCTGGTTTACAGACAAATAAGTTAATATTTGCTTGTTCTGTACCTAATGGAGCATCTACTGGAAATCAAAACTTGACATATTTAGACAACAGCATTGATGAGTTTGAAAATAAAGAAAAAGTTTATTTAGCACTTGACAATGATGCACCAGGAATAAAACTAAGAGATGAATTATCTAGAAGACTAGGTAAAGAAAGGATATGGTTAGTAAATTTTCCAGAGGGATGTAAAGATGCAAATGATGTTTTACTTAAACATGGAGCAGAGGAACTCGTAAAATGTTTAGACAACGCAAAGCCATTTCCATTAGAGGGAGTGAGTAAAGCATCAGATTCTAGAAACGAAATACACAACCTCTATAATTATGGGATGCCACAAGGTGACATGATCGGTTATAGAGAGTTTGATAAATTAATGTCTTGGAGACCTAGTGAGTTTACTTTAGTAACTGGAGTTCCAGGACATGGTAAATCTTCTTTTGTTGATCAAGTAATTGTTGAGTTAGCAAAGAAACATGGATGGAAATTTGGTATATTTTCAGCAGAGAAACAACCAATTAAAGTTCATGTTGCTGAACTAATAGAAAAATTTTCTGGTAAAAAGTTCGGAAGAGGTGGGGTAGACAGCCTACAACCAGAAGAATTAGATCCTGCAATTGATTTTGTGAATAATCACTTTTACTTTATTAATTTAAAAGACAACGATCTTACTGTTGAAGGTATATTGAATAAAGGAAAAGAGTTAGTTAAAAAAATGGGTATAAACTGTTTAATAATTGACAACTGGGCATTTGTTGAGCACAAGATAGAAAGAGGAATGAATGAGCACCAGTATACTGGACTACAACTATCTAAAATAAAAATATTTAAAGAGGCTTATGATTGTGGAGTAATATTAGTTGCACACCCACAAAAGTTAAAGAAAGAAAATGGGAAGGTGGAGGTCGCTTCAGGTTACAGCGTAAGTGGATCTTCACACTTCTTCAATAAAGTAGATAACGGAATTACAGTTTATAGAGACTTTGAAAGAGAATTAGTTGAGGTTCATGTATGGAAAGTAAGATGGAGGTTTACTGGTAAAACTGGTATGCAAGAATTTAAATATAACCTTGATACAACTTGCTATAATGAGTACGAAGACACTACTCATGATGGACAATATTCAAAATTCAATGGACAATAAATTACAAATATTACATAGAACCGAATGGGAAACCAATAAATGGGGAGGTAAAATAGGAAAATCAAAGCCATACGAGAAAGGTGAAGACTTAGTAAGATTAGCAGAACTAAATGAAATAGTTCCAGGAATTGAAAAGTATTACATAAGACCAAATGGAATGGGACATGACTATTATTTACTATATAAAGGCTTTCATAAAACTGTGGAATATTCTGGAATAAAAAGTATGGTAAACGCAAACAGCATTTATGTAAATAAAGATTTTAAACTATAATATGGCAAACACAAATAGGAATAAAGGACACAATTATGAGAGACAACTAGTAAAAGATTTTAAAAAACTAGGCTTTACAGATTGTGTAACCTCAAGGTATGGATCTAAAATGTTAGATGACCAGGGAATTGATTTAATGAATACAGGAGATTTTGCAGTACAGGCAAAGTGCTACAAGAGAAATCCCCAATACAAAAAAGTATTAGCAGACATGGTAGTCAAACCCACAGATGTTCCTATTGTGTTTCATAAAGCACCAGGTGGTAAAGAGTATTGTATATTGTATAAAGAAGATATGATGGAGTTAATAGAGATGCTTATAAAAAATCAAATTATTAATACACCTTAATGTATAAGTATGGTAAACTACAAGATAAGAATACCAGAGGTAGATAGATTACTACTGAAGCATAATACAGATCATGTCAACATTGTGCACAAAGACAATACTGTAAAAGAAAAAAGAAAACTGAAAGCATTAAATAAAGAACTTTCAGATAAGATAAATTATGTAAACTGTATAACAGAAGAAGTCCTTGAATATCTCAAGGCGAGAGGCTGTAAGGTCTCTGAATATATATAACACTTTTAAATAATTAAAAATGAGTAATTCAATTGAACTACAAGGACGTATCAAAGCAATCTCTGATGCGTTAACGATCCAAACAAAAAACGGAGATTTGGAAAAAAGAACACTAACACTTACACTAGGAGGAGAATACCCAGTAGACTATCCTATTGAAGCAATTGGTGCTAAAGCAAACTTGTTTAATGCCTACAAGGTAGAGGACGAGGTAAAAGTATCTGTTAACCTAAGAAGTTATTCAGATCGAAATGGAGAGTTAAGAACTGCAAACGCTAACGCTTGGAAAGTGACTTACGCTGATGGTAATATTCCATCTGGTAACTCAGCAAAAGCACACGCTAAAAAAGTTGATCAGTTTGTGAACCAGGAAGAAGGCACAGACTTACCATTCTAATATGGATACTAGAGAAAAAATTGAGAGGGTTGGTGCTGAAATCATCAGCCTTCTCATCTCTAAAAACACTGATTACGGTGATAGTGCAACGTCACCTATTAATGTTTTTAGTGAGGGGAACGCAGTAGTATCACTATGTGCTAGGATAGATGATAAGTTATCTAGAATAAAACAAAAAGGGATTTACGATAAGACTGAGGACACAGTAAAAGATCTTACAGGATACCTTATCCTTTTGTTGATTGCTTTAAAAAATGAACAGCAACCAGAAATAGAAGAACAAAATAGAAACAAACCTTTCAGAGATCATTCTGGATGGTTTTCAAATCACACATAAACCATGAATACTAAACCAAACGCAATTGAGAGTGAAACTTTTAATCACCATAGAATACAAGAGCAAAGAAAAACTGAAGCAATTAAACTATTAAAGGATGATGGGTATATTATCTATAAAAGGTCTACAAAAAGTCCTAGGATATACAACACATTAGGTATTTAGTTTTTCTTTATTGATGAATATTTTTCAAATCCTCTTGATCCGAAATATGCAACGTATATCGTAACTAAGAGGGTTTTTAAAAGTTCTACCCAACTTTCGTCAATATCAAACGCTATGTCTAATGCATCTAATGTGATGTAAAGAGACGTAACTACAGTTAAATATATTAATGTTAGAGGTCTCGTATTTTTCGAGAGCCATGAATCACTTTTCATGTCTGAGTCCCAACGCTTACTCACCTCTTGTAATTCGATTTGATCTAGTTCTAAGAGTTTTAAAGCCTTTTCTTTATCTTCTGGAGGAAGTAGTTTTGGATCTTCCTTTTCTATTAAATTTTTAACTATCCCAAGAACACCAGAATTAGGCAATAGATCTCCAACTACATCTACGATTTTAGATCCACTACCAAGCAAGAATTTACCTACTTTAGTATCTTTAAATTTTTTCTTTGGTTTGCTCATGACTTTTTATTTTTTTTTACCTTCTAGGTATCCTTTTTCGTATTGCAATTCTTTTTCGATACCAACTATCCTGTCTTCTAATCCGTTAATGACTTTAATTTTCTTGTCTAACCTCTCATGTACAGTTGTTAACTCCACTTTTAAAGCAGTAAACTGAGCAAAAATAGTTCCTGCTGTAAATATAGCAGCCAACAAACCGACCACAATTGACCAATTGTTTGCTAAAAACTTATTTATGTTTACATCCTCCTTAGACATTGGATTAGATATTACCAAATCTTCTTTTAGATTCCCATTGTACTTTTTTACTTTTAGATAAGTAAAGTTTTTTAGAAACTAATTTATTATAATTACTGCGTAAGGCATTTAATTGTGGCCCACTATTGCTGCTTGTATCACTCATTACCTTCCCACCATTTAATGTGAATCATTATAAATATTAAATAAATATTTAACTCATAACTATTATCTATTTCGTCTGGTTGATAGAATGCCCACCCCAACATAGGGCCGATTCTAAACCGTTCTGAAATAGCAACTACATAACCACTATTATCTTCCATATTTATCTGCTATAGGTTTATATTCTATTTTAGCATCGAAGCAAGGACAAGCCTTGGTTGAGAAATCTCTATGACCATAAACCTCAGCACCTGGATAACTAGCACAAAGATAACCAATTAGGTATTCTAAACTATCTTTTTGTGCATCCGTCCTTGTATCTTTTGCAATCCATTTACCGTCTTCACCTCTTTCAGATTCTACTCCTCCTACATATGTAATACCGATACTACTTTTATTTTTATTCTTGACATGAGCACCTTGCTTTTCAATTGGTCGCCCCTGATTTATTGTACCATCTAATTGCACAACATAATGATACCCAATTCCTGACCAACCTCTTTTCTTATGCCATTTATCAATGGTGCTAACTGATATCGGCTTACCTTCTTGTGTCGCTGTGCAATGCACAATTATTTCTTTAATTTGTCTCATCTATCGCTTTTTCTTGGTTAGTTTTTTGTATTTACCGTAATAAAATAAATCATAAAGTGCTGTGTTTCTAGCATCTATTTTTAATGCCCTTACTGCTTCACCTAGTTCTTCACCTTTTAAGCCATATAAGTAATCTCTGTTCTCTCTTAAAACTTTACCTACCTCTTTAGCAGATTCCATTTTGTAAACTTGATACTCATCTCCATCCAGATATCTTGACTCTCCTAAATCGAAGTCTTCAATTTTTCTATTACTTGCACTACCTACAAAGACTCCTTCACCTACAAGATGTTTTGTTAAAGGATCACCGTTGTCTCCTAGTTTTATATCTAATGGCATAAATTTTTGACCTTGGTGTGGTATAACAGGATCTCCGTAATTATCTACCATGTCATAAAGACCAGAATTTGCAAGTGGAATATCTCTATACAATTGATCAAGTGCTCCAGTTAGTGTACCTGTTCTTCTTGCTTTTATTGGATCACCCATTATTTCCATAGACTGTCTTACTAATTGTTTATGGAAATTAGGCAAGGCAATTGAACTTGCTACACCAAACACCTTATTTGCTACTGCCTTAGCAGGATCGTTAGAATTTAATATTCTACCAAGATCTGATAAACCTTGTAACCAAGACTGTTGCAACATACTCATACTTGTTGTTAGTGCTACATAACTAAATAAATCTGCTGCACCTTCTCCTTCAATAGAGTTTCCATACTTATCACTTTCATATAATGTTCCTGCTGCTGCTAAAATAAAATACAAAGGATGATCAGCATACGAAAAACTTAAATCACCAACAGTAACCGTAAAAGGTTTCCATCCTGCTTTTTGTAATTCATACTTTTTATTAAAGTCTTTAGGCCCTGCTGCTGAGATTTTTAATACACTATCATCATCATCTGCGTGAGACATTAGATATCCTACCAGACCTGTTAATGTACTTAACCCAATAGTTGCCTTGATATAAAGATCTGCTTTCTCTTCTTTAGAAAGTATTCTTGTTTTCCCACTTGCAACCCTTACTTTACCTCTTGCTGCTGTAACATATCCTACAGGTGTATAATGTAAGAACCTATTAAACACATTTGTTAATACTCTTGCAAATGGAATAAAGGTTGTCATAATTGGCCCAACACCTTTCATCTGTCTAGACTGTACGATAAAGTTATATAAATAACTTAGTGCACCTTCTGGCTCATAATTAAATGTTGTTTTTGCAGCAAACTCTTCAGACGTTCCTTGAATGGTCATGTCTCTATTACCCTCCATTATTTCATGAACTCGAATCTTGAACTGAGTTGTTCCGTCTTTATATCCATCATCTCTTGCTTCTGCTTTAGCCTTTTCTTGAGCCTCTTTAGAAGGATTTAAAATTGATTCTGCTCTTTTAATATCTTCTGGTGTTACATCTTTTCCTTTTTTCAGTCTGTTTGCTAATGCTCTTGATTGCATTTCTTTAGCAGAATGAAAAAACATTTGATCACCTGCTACCATTGCTCTTTGCACATACTTTAAAAAGTTTGGAGACCATGGTAATAGTTTAGAGTTCAAT
>Ga0228661_1000095_pt1 | contig 15087 bp, 9 predicted proteins | sample 75DmetaG_FD_182857 | JGI IMG/M metagenome (GOLD analysis project Ga0228661, IMG submission 182857) | Seawater microbial communities from Monterey Bay, California, United States - 75D | ecosystem: Environmental > Aquatic > Marine > Coastal | place: USA: California | collected 2016-11-14
AGCTGAGGCCGTCCAAGATTTAATTCAGTCAAACTCTGAAGAGTCTGCATTAAGTGCAGTCAGATCATTAACAGGAGAGTTTTCGGAAAAAATAAATGAAATACTTTCTGAATTAGTATCATTGAGAGTGTTTATTGAAGCCACCATCGATTTTTCTGATGAGGAAATTGATTTTTTAGAATCTCATGAGGTATCGAATAAACTTCATAATCTTAAGCAGAAGCTTTTAGACATTCACAAAACGGCAACTCAAGGCGCTATTCTTAGAGATGGTATTCATGTAGCAATTGCCGGTAAACCTAATGCAGGTAAATCAAGCTTGCTCAATATGTTAACAAAGCAGTCTAGTGCCATAGTCACCGATATTGCTGGAACAACAAGAGACGTTCTCAAAGAAACTATTCATTTAGATGGGATGCCGGTTCACATAATTGATACGGCTGGACTTCATAATAGCGATGATTTAATAGAAAAAGAGGGCATCCGAAGGGCACATAATGAAATTAATAATGCTGATGTCATATTGCTAGTTTACGACTCTACTGATTCTGAGTTAGATTTAGGCATCTTGCCTGATTCAGTTAAAAATAAACCAAAAATAATTGTTAGAAATAAAATTGATCTAGTTGACCAACATTCATCTATGAAGAGCATAGGTAACAATCTAGAGATTTCTATCTCTGCAAAAAATGGAGATGGGATAGATTCAGTTCGAGCTGCACTCGCGGAGTTTGCAGGACATAATTCGAGCATCGAGGGTGTGTTTGTAGCTAGAAAAAGACACCTTGATGCAATAGATGAAACGCTTGAATTTATCAATAATGGCATAAGCCAACTAAATGCAGGATCTAGTGAGCTTGTAGCAGAAGATCTTCGTCTGGCCGGATCAAAGCTTGGCCAAATTACAGGCGAATTTTCATCGGATGATCTTTTAGGAGAAATCTTCTCTTCATTCTGTATAGGGAAATAGAGTACAATTATTTCTTTCGAGAGAAAAAAATTAGGAATTTTTCGAGCTCTTCGCTTCTCTCTATATTGTTGATTTAAAACACTATTTTATGTAATCACTCACTTGGGTTTTTAGTGCTTTAAACTTTATTTGATAAAAATTAACAATATAGCTTGACGCTAGGATTTGAGCATGTATAATTTCCCGCTTTCACCGCACAAATCAGTCATATTTTGAGCGGTAGTTCTTTAACAATTTATCAAGCAACTTGTGTGGGCACTCGTGCAAGAAATTGTGCAGTGCACATAAAAAACAAAAGCAGATAAGCTTTTTAAAAAATTGAACTATTGGTTATAAAATGCCAAGTGTTCTAAAAAGTCAAAGATTGAACTGAAGAGTTTGATCCTGGCTCAGATTGAACGCTGGCGGTATGCTTAACACATGCAAGTCGAACGGAAACGATACTAGCTTGCTAGTAGGCGTCGAGTGGCGGACGGGTGAGTAACGCGTAGGAATCTGCCTGATAGTGGGGGATAGCCCGGAGAAATTCGGATTAATACCGCATAATCTATTCGTAGTAAAGTGGGGGACTTTCGAGCCTCACGCTATCAGATGAGCCTGCGTAAGATTAGCTTGTTGGTAGGGTAAAAGCCTACCAAGGCGACGATCTTTAGCTGGTCTGAGAGGATGATCAGCCACATCGGGACTGAGACACGGCCCGAACTCCTACGGGAGGCAGCAGTGGGGAATATTGGACAATGGGGGCAACCCTGATCCAGCAATACCGCGTGTGTGAAGAAGGCCTGAGGGTTGTAAAGCACTTTCAATTGTGAAGAAAAGTTAACGGTTAATAACCGTTAGCCTTGACGTTAACTTTAGAAGAAGCACCGGCTAACTCCGTGCCAGCAGCCGCGGTAATACGGAGGGTGCAAGCGTTAATCGGAATTACTGGGCGTAAAGCGTGCGTAGGCGGTTTATTAAGTCAGATGTGAAAGCCCCGGGCTTAACCTGGGAACTGCATTTGAAACTGGTAAACTAGAGTATGGTAGAGGAAAGTGGAATTTCTGGTGTAGCGGTGAAATGCGTAGATATCAGAAGGAACATCAATGGCGAAGGCAGCTTTCTGGACCAATACTGACGCTGAGGTACGAAAGCGTGGGTAGCAAACAGGATTAGATACCCTGGTAGTCCACGCCGTAAACGATGATAACTAGCCGTTGGGGGGATTTACCCTTTAGTGGCGAAGCTAACGCGTTAAGTTATCCGCCTGGGGAGTACGGCCGCAAGGTTAAAACTCAAAGGAATTGACGGGGACCCGCACAAGCGGTGGAGCATGTGGTTTAATTCGATGCAACGCGAAGAACCTTACCTGGTCTTGACATCCTGCGAACTTTCTAGAAATAGATTGGTGCCTTCGGGAACGCAGTGACAGGTGCTGCATGGCTGTCGTCAGCTCGTGTCGTGAGATGTTGGGTTAAGTCCCGTAACGAGCGCAACCCCTATCCTTATTTGCCAGCACATTATGGTGGGAACTATAAGGAGACTGCCGGTGATAAACCGGAGGAAGGCGGGGACGACGTCAAGTCATCATGGCCCTTACGACCAGGGCTACACACGTGCTACAATGGGAAGGACAAAGAGCCGCGAAGCCGCGAGGTGTAGCTAATCTCATAAACCTTTTCGTAGTCCGGATTGGAGTCTGCAACTCGACTCCATGAAGTCGGAATCGCTAGTAATCGTAGATCAGAATGCTACGGTGAATACGTTCCCGGGTCTTGTACACACCGCCCGTCATACCATGGGAGTGGGTTGCACCAGAAGTGGCTAGTCTAACTTAGTGAGGACGGTCACCACGGTGTGATTCATGACTGGGGTAAAGTCGTAACAAGGTAGCCCTACCGGAAGGTGGGGCTGGATCACCTCCTTAAGAAAAGCATGAGTGTTCACACAAGTTGTTTGATAATAATAAAGTAAGAGAAAAAAGACCAATAACCCAAAGTCAATTTTTTTGATATTAAGGGTCTGTAGCTCAGTTGGTTAGAGCGCACCCCTGATAAGGGTGAGGTCGGTGGTTCAAATCCACCCAGACCCACCAATTTCTGGGTTATTAGTTTTAATTGGGGCTATAGCTCAGCTGGGAGAGCGCCTGGTTTGCATCCAGGAGGTCAGCAGTTCGATCCTGCTTAGCTCCACCATTTTTCTCAAGTGAAAACTTAAATAAGATTTAGTTATAAGTTTTATTTAAGTTTTTATACCCTTTCTGGTGCAAACTGGATTGGGAGCTCTTTAACAATTTGGATATGAAGTAAAGTTTGTTAAATACAATACAACGTAAGGTGTATTGCATTGACACAACAATTTCAAAAAATATGGATTCTCATTGATAGATTAATTTCTATCATTGATAAATAGAATTCACTGATTGTATCGAAAGATATAACTAGTGACTTCACAAGGTGAAATACGAAACCATTTAACCCAGATACTTTGGGGTTATATGGTCAAGTGAATAAGTGCATACGACGGATGCCTTGGCAGTAGAAGGCGATGAAGGACGTGATAATCTGCGATAAGCTTCGGTTAGCTGATAATAAGCTTTAACCCGGAGATCTCCGAATGGGAAAACCCAGTGATCATAAGATCATTATCCTTAACTGAATACATAGGTTAAGGAGGCAAACCTAGGGAACTGAAACATCTAAGTACCTAGAGGAAAAGAAATCAACCGAGATTCCCTTAGTAGCGGCGAGCGAACGGGGACCAGCCCTTAAGCAATTTTTTGATTAGTAGAATGTTCTGGAAAGTTCAACGACACAGGGTGATAGTCCCGTATACGAAAATCTTTTAATTGTGAAATCGAGTAAGGCGGCGCACGTGAAACGCTGTTTGAAAATGGGGGGACCACCCTCCAAGGCTAAATACTCTCTACTGACCGATAGTGAACAAGTACCGTGAGGGAAAGGCGAAAAGAACCCCGGGAGGGGAGTGAAATAGAACCTGAAATCGTATGCATACAAGCAGTGGGAGCAGACTTGTTCTGTGACTGCGTACCTTTTGTATAATGGGTCAGCGACTTACTTCTCAGTAGCAAGGTTAACCATTAGGGGAGCCGTAGGGAAACCGAGTCTTAAATGGGCGTTTAGTTGCTGGGAGTAGACCCGAAACCGGGTGATCTATCCATGGCCAGGGTGAAGGTTAGGTAAAACTAACTGGAGGCCCGAACCCACTTATGTTGAAAAATGAGGGGATGAGCTGTGGATAGGGGTGAAAGGCCAAACAAACCCGGAGATAGCTGGTTCTCTCCGAAATCTATTTAGGTAGAGCGTCATGTATTACTTCTGGGGGTAGAGCACTGTTATGGCTAGCGGGTCGTCAAGACTTAGTAAACCATTGCAAACTCCGAATACCAGAAAGTATGAGCATGGCAGACACACTGCGGGTGCTAACGTCCGTAGTGGAAAGGGAAACAACCCAGACCGTCAGCTAAGGTCCCAAAATTATAGTTAAGTGGGAAACGATGTGAAAAGGCATAGACAGCCAGGAGGTTGGCTTAGAAGCAGCCATTCCTTTAAAGAGTGCGTAATAGCTCACTGGTCGAGTCGGTTTGCGCGGAAGATTTAACGGGGCTAAACTATATACCGAAGCTGCGGATCGCAATTTATTGCGATGGTAGGAGAGCGTTCTGTAAGCCGTTGAAGGTGAACTGTGAGGTTTGCTGGAGGTATCAGAAGTGCGAATGCTGACATGAGTAACGATAAAGGGGGTGAAAAACCCCCTCGCCAGAAGTCCAAGGTTTCCTACGCAACGTTAATCGGCGTAGGGTTAGTCGGCCCCTAAGGCGAGGCAGAAATGCGTAGTCGATGGGAAACGGGTTAATATTCCCGTACTTCATATAACTGCGATGGGAAGACGGAGAAGGTTAGCTCAGCAAGGCGATGGTTGTCCTTGTTCAAGCGTGTAGAAATGGTTCTTAGGAAAATCCGGGAACCTCTATTTCAAGGCGTGATAACGATCCCTCTTTTGGGAGAAGTGAGTGATACCATGCTTCCAGGAAAATCCTCTAAGCTTCAGGTTATATGAAACCGTACCCCAAACCGACACAGGTGGACGAGATGAGAATTCTAAGGCGCTTGAGAGAACTCGGGTGAAGGAACTAGGCAAAATGACACCGTAACTTCGGGAGAAGGTGTACTCTTGTTATGTGAAATCACTCGCTGATAGAGCAGAAAAGAGTTGAAAATACTAGGTGGCTGCGACTGTTTATTAAAAACACAGCACTCTGCAAACACGTAAGTGGACGTATAGGGTGTGACTCCTGCCCGGTGCTTGAAGGTTAATTGATGAGGTTAGCGCTTGCGCGAAGCTTTTGATCGAAGCCCAAGTAAACGGCGGCCGTAACTATAACGGTCCTAAGGTAGCGAAATTCCTTGTCGGGTAAGTTCCGACCTGCACGAATGGAGTAACGACGGCCACACTGTCTCCACCCGAGACTCAGTGAAATTGAAATTGCTGTTAAGATGCAGTATACCCGCGGCCAGACGGAAAGACCCCGTGCACCTTTACTACAGCTTTGCATTGAACTCTGATCCTACTTGTGTAGGATAGGTGGGAGGCTTTGAAGCTTTAACGCTAGTTAGAGTGGAGCCACCCTTGAAATACCACCCTGGTATGGTTGGGGTTCTAACCTAGGTCCGTAATCCGGATCGGGAACAATGCATGGTGGGTAGTTTGACTGGGGCGGTCTCCTCCCAAAGAGTAACGGAGGAGCGCAAAGGTATCCTCAGCACGGTCGGACATCGTGCAATGAGCGCAAAGGTAAAAGGATGCTTGACTGCGAGACTGACACGTCGAGCAGGTAGGAAACTAGGTCTTAGTGATCCGGTGGTTCTGAGTGGAAGGACCATCGCTCAACGGATAAAAGGTACGCCGGGGATAACAGGCTGATACCCCCCAAGAGTTCACATCGACGGGGGTGTTTGGCACCTCGATGTCGGCTCATCACATCCTGGGGCTGAAGCAGGTCCCAAGGGTATGGCTGTTCGCCATTTAAAGTGGTACGCGAGCTGGGTTTAGAACGTCGTGAGACAGTTCGGTCCCTATCTACCGTGGGCGTTGGAGACTTGAGGGAAGCTGTTCTTAGTACGAGAGGACCGGAATGGACACACCTCTGGTGTTTCGGTTGTGACGCCAGTCGCATTGCCGAGTAGCTATGTGTGGAAAGGATAACCGCTGAAAGCATCTAAGCGGGAAGCCCCTCCCAAGATTAGGTCTCCCTGATTATTTAATAATCCTAAAGATCCCTCGAAGACTACGAGGTTGATAGGCTAGGTGTGGAAGTGCAGCAATGTATGAAGCTAACTAGTACTAATTGATCGTGAGGCTTGACCATATAACACCCAAGATATTTGGAGATGTTGTTGTGTCAACAGGCAATATGCCTTATAAACTTTACTTTATCCATTTTGTTATACCTCTGGTATAAAAACTTTTTAATTCATTTGAGTTAGGTTTCGACTTAGTTCAAGTAAGCAGTTTGCTTAGTGATAATAGCAAGTGTGACCCACCTGATCCCATCCCGAACTCAGAAGTGAAACCACTTAGCGCCGATGGTAGTGTGGGGTCTCCCCATGTGAGAGTAGGACATTGCTAGGCTTTTATTCAAAATACCCCGACCTTTTTAAAGGCGGGGTATTTTTTTATCCAAACTAATTCAAGTAAAATCAAGCTTCTTAAAAAGAATTTAATTTCAAAGCATTCATGATGAATACAGTAGAAGTAATAAATATTGCTGAAGGTATTGATGTTGTTGATTCCGGATACTACAGTCAAGACTTTGCAGCAATATATCTTCTGAGGCAGAACAGCAAGGTTGCCATTATTGAAACAGGCACCAATTATAGCGTTCCTGTTGTAGAGAATGCCCTAATGAAGAGCGGCCTCACTCTTTTAGATGTCTCTTATATTGTTCCAACTCATGTCCATCTTGATCATGCGGGTGGTGCTGGTGAGCTGATGAGGCAATGTGTAAATGCCAGATTAGTAGTTCACCCGAGAGGCGCACGTCATTTGATTGACCCAAGTAAACTCGTTGCAGGTGCTATGGCTGTCTATGGAGAAGAAAAATTCAAGGAATATTATGGTGAAATTATTCCAATAGATGCTAATAGAGTGACTGAGGCAGATGATAACTTTATTTTAGATTTTGATGGGAGAGAGCTCAGATTTATTGATACGCCTGGACACGCGAGACATCATTTTTGCATCTGGGATAAGACCACGAAGACTATGTTTACAGGCGATACGTTTGGCATCTCATATCGCGACCTTGACCATCAAGATGATTTCTATATCTTGCCGAGCACAAGCCCTGTCCAGTTTGATCCTGAGGCCCTTACTAAAAGCATCAATCGAATCATGGATTTTAAGCCAGAGCGCGTCTGCTTAACCCATTTTTCAGCGATTAAACCAACCAAGAAAGTTGCTAATAAATTAATAGAAAGTATCCACTTTGTAAGCGATTTAGCAATCAAGCATGCAGACAAAAATGATGCAGAATCAATCATTTATAATAATATGATGGATTATTTTCTTAAAGGACTGAATGAGATTGGCTTTCAAAATAATGATGAAGCAAAAGACAGACTAAGTCTTGACGTTCAAATTAATACTCAAGGCCTCATTTACTGGCAGAAAAATAGACAAGGATAAGACTTGAATTTAAACCTTTAATGAACAAATAGATATAATATAAGTCGGCGTTAGAAACTTAAATATGAAGAATCTATTACTTTATCTCAATGGGTATTTTGCAAGGGTACCTGGCCAACTTATTCCATATCGCAAAATAGTTCTCATACTTGCTTTGCTATCAACCATTTTTATGGGTTTTGGCGCCTCTCGTTTTGTACTAGATACATCATTTGATGTCTGGTTTAGTGAGTCCGACCCTGCAATCGAGGCTTTGGATGAGTTCCGCGATCAATTTGGAAGTGATGACGGTCTCTTCATTGTTTATGAAGCTAAAGACGGTGATGTCTTCTCAAATAAATCGCTCACTTTAATCGCAGAGATCACAGAGACTCTAGATAATTATGAGCAAATCAGTGATGATGTATGGCTTAACCAGTATGGTTTAACTCCAGATATTGTTGAATCACTATCGCACATCAAGCGCATTCAATCTTTATCAAACATTAGAATTCAGAAAAATGATGACGATGTTTTAAGTTCGCCCCGCTTAGTACCTAAAAATATTCCAAGTGATGTCAGTAAGCTCAATGCCATTAGTTCTGAGGCAGACGATCAGCCTTCTCTTGAGCTATTTATGTTTTCTAAGGATCATCGCTATGGGGCTATCTCTATCAAAACGGATTTTGGCGCTATTCCAGTAGTTCAAGAGTCTGGCGATGATGTCTCTCTTTTATCTGACGATGATTGGAGTGATGATTTTGATGCTAGCATGGATGATAGCGCTGTCATCCAAAAAATTGAATACCAGCCCGACGAGCCTGCCCTTTATATTCCATTTATGAAGGCTATAACAGCGATCACAGAGCAGCCAAAGATGATTGAGCATTTCAACTTTTATCCAATCGGTAACTCTGCAATGATCTCTTTAGCTATGGACACTCTTATCCAGGCTGCATTCTTATTGGTAGGAATGGTAGTCATCATAAACCTCTTGCTTTGGACTTTGTTTCGCTCTGCAAGTGCCGTTGTTCTTCCTCAGCTTGCAATAGGTTTGAGTATATTGTTTGTCATTGGTGGCCTGAGTTGGTTGAACTTAGCATCAACAACTCTCATCGCTTTAACAGTAATGCTTGTTATTGCGGTAGGTGTTGCCGACTGTGTTCATGTTATGAGCTCCTATTTGTTTTTTAGGCGAGATGGGAAGGAGCACAATGAGGCACTCTCTAAAGCTTATGGTAAGACTGGGGTTCCAATACTCCTAACAACCATTACAACAATGGCAGGTATGTCATCACTAGCTGCAATAGGCATGCCGATGTTTGTACAGTTTGGGCTTTCTTCCGCGGCAGGGGTTTTCTTTGCCTTTCTATACACAATCTACTTGCTACCCGTTTTGTTAAATTACTGGCATCCAATGCAGATTAAAAAATCAAGCAATGAAGATACTTATAACAAAAAAGGAATTAGAGTTCTAGTCCTATTGCTGAAATCAAAGATATTAAGTTTTTTATGTTTCTTTGCAAAACCCCTATTAAGTGCATCAAAAAAAGTTGGTTTGACCTGGTTAGTGAGTGCTGAGTGGCTCCAGCCGTTGCTAGACAGAATCCCAGCTTTTGTAGAGCGTTTTCGATACCTGATTGCCATCATATTTTTTGGCGGGTTTATCGTGTGTTTGTATGGCGCAACGCAAGTAAAAATAGACTCTAACCTAGTGGAACTTTATTCTGACGATGTTCCGATTGGTCAGGCATATGACATTGTTGATGACAATATGATGGGGACTGGAAACATGGTCATAGTGGTTGATACTGCTATATCTGATGGAATCATGGATCCTGCGGTATTAAGCTCGATGGATAGACTTCAGACTAAAATCGAAGATAGTTATAGTGATTACATTATCCGTACAAATTCCCTAGCTGACCTCGTTAAAGATACTCATGCGATTATGCAAAGTTCAGAGGAATTCAGAACTATTCCTGACAGTCAGATTGCAGTCTCCCAGCTCCTTTATCTCTTTAATAGTTCAAATCCAGAGGAGCGAAGAGCTTTAGTCAGTGATGATTTCAGTAAAAGCCATATTAGTGTTCAACTCAGGAATGCAGGATCAGAAGAATACAAAGATTTTTTTGATGAGATACAGAAGGATATCAATAACGAGTTTAATAAGCTTACAGCAACCTATCCAGAACTCAAGGTTCAAATTACTGGCTCATTTGCATTGATGATGAGGCTAGCAGATGATATCAGCAAGAATCAATTTAAGAGTTTAGCGATAGCAGCAGTTGTCATCAGTCTGCTTATGATGTTGACACTTGGCTCATTGCAGGCAGGTGTAATCTCGATTGTTCCAAACCTAATTCCAGCGACATTGGCGTTTGGATTGATGGGCCTACTTGGAATTTCGCTGGATACAGATACGCTCATGATTGCACCTTTAATTATTGGTATTGCGGTCGATGATACAATTCACTTTATTAGTCATTACAGAATGTCACTCGCTCAAAACCACAACATGAAAATCGCGCTGGTTGAAACCATAAAAGAGGTTGGACAGGCGGTTACGTTTACAACACTCATACTGGGTTGTGGGTTTTTTATGTTAACCTTTAGTGACTATTTAGGATTAGCTAAAATAGGAGGCTTTGGCTCCTTAGCGATTTTTGTAGCGCTGCTATGTGACCTGTTGTTTTTCCCTGCACTGATAATGATATTCAAGCCAAAATTTGGCCAGAAAGACGTTGATGATAATTTAAACTTTATAGAGGTTTCAAAATGAATAAACCAGTAAGAAATGATTTGTCCTTAAAACTGCTCATGTTAAGTTTCTGTGTAGCAATGTTTAGTCTTAATGTCAGTGCTGATACTGAAATGAGCGCAAGAGAAATCATGGAAAGAGTTGACGAAGAGTCCAGAAAATCGACAGACTCTGCGTTCACCAGAATGAAGTTAACGACTTGTAAATATGGCAAAAAGGATGGCAAGATTAAGTGTGCTGAAAAGCCCCGTGTTAAATTAGTCGAGAATGCACAAATCAATACTGGCGTTGATGATAAGGATACCAAGAGTGTCGCAATCATTCTTGAGCCAGCCAGTGAGAGAGGCATTGGAATGCTCTCTTACAGCTATGATGATAGTGACAGAGATAATGAGACCTGGCTCTATTTGTCTGCGCTTGGAAAGGTGAAGAGAATTAGTGTCAGAAATAGTGATGACGAGGAGACTGAGTCCGCTAGTATTTTCGGAACTGAAATGACAACTGAAGATCAGGAGTCCGGAAAGCTCGATGACTATACCTATGTATTACTAGAGCAAGGTAAGTTTAGAGGTCGTGACGTTGCCGTCATTGAGTCGACACCAAAGCCTCATCGACTCAGTAAAAGTAGTTATGGAAAAACCCAGAGTTGGGTAGATACTGAAAGATTCATTACCTTGAAGGTTCAAATGTTTGATAAGAACTCCAATCCTATTAAAAAGCTTGAGGTAGGTAAAGTTGAAAAAATTAATGATGTTTGGATGGGTAGAAGTTTGACATTTTTTAATACTGTCAGTAACAGGCTAACCAATATGAGGCTTGAGGCTATCAATTTTGATATGGACATTGAAGAGGATTTTTTAACTCAGAGAGCTCTTACTGATCAGGCCTTCAGAGAGAAGTATCTGAAAGATCTTCGCAAACAAGCCAAATAAATCTTAAGATGTTAAATAGTGTTCTTAGACAATTAATATTTGTAATATTTGGCTTTACCTTCTTAATGAATGTCAATGCAGACGACTCATTTTTTGATGACGACATTGCTTTTGATGAGTCCGAAGGGGATTTTGATGAGTGGTCTGATGATAGTGATATCTTTGGAGAAGAAGCTGCTATTGAAGAAAAAAGATTACCTTGGCTAGATCTTGAAGTAACTCAAAAGTGGGGTTTCAATCCTGCAAGTGATTACAGCACCACTCAAGAAAGAACAGAGATGAACCTCGGAACTAGTGGTAGCGTCTCTGATTCAGGTTATGGAGAGGTTGAATTAAAGGCAACCAAATACTGGCCTAGTGACAGCAATTATTCAACTGAAAAAAGTGATTTAGAGGTTGAGCAGGCTTTTTTACAGTTTAGCTTTGATGACTGGAGCACTAAGATAGGTAAATATACCATTGGCTGGGGTGAGCTCGAAGGCGGTGCAATTGACGTTGTTAATCCTTCTGGAGGGTTGACAGATCCATCTATGATTCCTCAGTGGTTTTTAAGCGCAACCCGCTATTTTGATCATAGTGATTTAAGTTTTTTTTACAATACTAATCCAAAAGTTTCGAAGAGTAGCCTCCTTATTCTGAAAAATGGTACCTATGATGAATTTGGAATGCGATACGGAATTAGCAGTGAGGGAAGTGATATGGCATTGTATTTGGGTCAACTAGTGCCCAATGATGCGCTCATTAATCTAACTGATGGAATGGTTTATGCAACCCCTTATCAATTAATAGGTTTTGGAATGAACAAGGCTTTTGATGACTTTTTGCTTAAATTTGATATTGCCCTCAAGAACAATGTTCAGCACAATCGAACAGGACAATTTATTAAAGTAGATCGGCTTGATTGGGACTTGGCATTTGATATTCAAAACGATGATAGGCAGTGGCTTATATCTATTAATTCTCAGTATCTTTTGGATTATGCTAATGATTATTTAACGCCTTCAATTTTAGGTGTTGGTGTAGGTGCAAAACGAAATAACATGAGCTACATGGTCAGTGTCAGTGATAGTTTTGGAGACTCTGACTGGAAATGGGGCTTATCTAATGTCATATCCTCCAATAATGACCTCAATCTCAGTTCAGCAACGCTAGATTGGGACATTAATGATCAGTGGCAAGCTTCTTTAAGTGGAACTTATATCGATGCTAAAGATAATCGTGCTTATGCCGCCCTAGATGATTATCAGAGAGTGAACCTAGAAATTAAGTATCAATATTAAGACGCTTAACTTAAAAGTGATTCAATAAAGACTGATGCCAAGCTAACAATGACCCTACTTCGTTAGTACATAGTATAATTTACGCATAATAATTTAACTGAGTATCATGCTAGAGAGTAAGCTTTTAAGAGGGAATATAGATTTTGTTGTTGAGCAACTCAAAAGACGAAATTTTTCCTTTGATGTTGACGAATTCAATGAGCTTGAAAATCAAAGAAAAATTATCCAAGTTCAGACTCAAGAGTTACAAAATCTTCGCAATACCAAATCTAAATCTATAGGTCAGGCTAAGGCAAGTGGTAAAAATATTGAGCCACTTCTTAAAGAGGTGTCAGACCTTGGTGAAAAGCTTGATAACGCTAAAGTTGAACTCCAAGAAATTCAGTCAAAGATTAGTGATATAACTCTATCAATGCCCAACATACCGCATCCTTCTGTGCCAAAGGGCAATTCTGAAGATGAGAATGAGGAAGTTTCAAGTTGGCCAAAAGAGGGACCAACACCATTTGATTTTGAGCCTAAAGATCATGTTGATTTAGGTGAATTACACGGAATTGATTTTGCAGCAGCAGCTAAGATTTCTGGATCTAGGTTTGTAGTTATCACTGGGAAGTTGGCAAAGCTTCAGCGTGCATTAACTCAGTTTATGTTGGATCATCATACTGAAAATAATAATTACAAAGAGACTTATGCTCCATATTTAGTAAATTCAGATTCTTTAATGGGAACTGGTCAATTACCTAAATTTGAGGCCGATTTATTTAAAACGCATCTCCACGGCGAGGAGGGCGAGGCAAGAGCCTTGTATTTAATTCCTACGGCAGAAGTTCCAGTTACAAATCTTGTCCGAGATTCAATTTTGAAAGAATCTGAGCTGCCACTTAAGTTTGTTGCGCATACCCCTTGCTTTAGATCAGAGGCTGGTTCTTATGGAAAAGATACGCGTGGACTCATAAGACAGCACCAGTTCGAAAAAGTTGAGCTCGTTCAAATTTCAAAACCTTCTGAATCATACAATATTCTAGAAGAGTTAACGAATGATGCAGAAGGTATTCTGAAGTTATTAGAGTTGCCCTATCGAAAAGTCACTCTATGTACAGGTGATCTTGGTTTTTCTTCCGCAAAAACCTATGATTTAGAAGTGTGGCTTCCAGGTCAGAATGCCTATCGTGAAATCTCTTCATGCTCTTGTTTTGAGTCGTTTCAAGCAAGAAGAATGCAGCTTAGATGGAAGAATCCAGAGACAAATGAGTCAGAGTTTTTGCATACTTTAAATGGCTCAGGATTGGCAGTTGGCAGAACATTGGTGGCAGTGATTGAAAACTATCAAAATGCTGATGGCAGTATTACTGTACCAAAAGTCCTACAGGGCTACATGGGCGGCCTAACTAAGATAAAATAACCCCTTTATTATTTTTTGGAGTGAAAGATGAATCTACCACCAGAAATTTTTCTGATTGCAATGTTTGTGCTGATGTATTTTTTACTAATCAGACCACAACAAAAAAGAGCTAAAGACCATAAAAACTTATTGAAAGAATTAAAGAAGGGTGATGAAGTTGTTACTAATGGTGGCGTTATTGGAAAAATAACTGCTGTTGATGAATCTTTTGCTGAAATAGAGGTTTCTTCGGGCGTTTCTATGAAAGTTCAAAAGCAAGGTATCAATCAAAAAATGCCAAAAGGTAGTGTCAAGCCAATGACTAAGGCAACCAGTAAGTCAAAGGCTAAGACGAAAGCAATAGAAAAAGCGGAATAAAGAGCAAATACACCATATGAACCATTACGCAGCCTGGAAAAATCTTCTAATTGTATTTTTCCTATTTATTTTAGGTCTATATGCATTGCCAAATCTTTATGGTTCAGATTTGGCGATTCAAATTTCTGGATCTGGGAACTATGATGTCAGCGAGAGAGACCTCGATAAAATCAACGACACATTGTCAGATAATGGTGTGGACTTTAAATCGATTTCTCTTGAGGATAAGAATGTATTGGTCAGATTCAATGACTCACAATCACAACTATCTTCCAAGGCAATTTTGAAAGACTCGCTCACGAGAAATTATGTTGTAGCTCTTAATTTAGCGCCATCAATTCCTCAGTGGCTTTCAAATCTTGGTGGAAAGGCAATGTCTTTAGGTCTTGATCTTAGGGGCGGTGTTCATTTCCTCTTAGAGGTCGACATGAATGCAGTTACTGCGATGGCTGTTGATCGTTATTACAATGAACTTAGAGCGGCACTCAGAAAAGACAAGCTTTACAAGAAAATCCGTAAAGAAGATAATCTGCTTTTTGTTTCATTCAAAAGTGAAGCGCTCAAAAATGAGGCAAAAAAGGTCATAAAAGAGGACTTACCTGACTTGGTTATTGCTGAAGGCAGTGAGCAAGAACTTGAAATAGGACTTGAAATTTCAGCTGCTGCTCAAGCAGATGCTAAAAATGGCGCATTAAAACAAAATATTACGACGCTCAGAA
>Ga0228661_1000117_pt1 | contig 13897 bp, 24 predicted proteins | sample 75DmetaG_FD_182857 | JGI IMG/M metagenome (GOLD analysis project Ga0228661, IMG submission 182857) | Seawater microbial communities from Monterey Bay, California, United States - 75D | ecosystem: Environmental > Aquatic > Marine > Coastal | place: USA: California | collected 2016-11-14
TTCTTAGACTCAGTTATAAATTCTTTGAAGTCCATTATCCTACCTCTACTTTAACGTATGCTGAAGAGTCATTAGTTTTAGCTCCTGCGACATTTACTATCTCAGATATAAATGCATTCTGCTGAGATCTATTAGCTGATACTAGAGCATGAAGTATATATGTCACTCCTAGCACAGCGTGAATAAAATGCCCTTGACCTTGTTTATCTGCAAGTCCTAGTTCATGATCTGCTTCAGTGTAGTTAGATTCTATTTTTTTAACCATTTTATAAAATGTTTGACTTAATGTTCTTGGTATAGTTTTACCAGCTAAGCTCATAGCTTGTTGCTTTAGCTGAGCGTTAGTAGGTAGTGATGCTCCTAGATGATTCTTAGATGAATATACAATCTGTGAATATCCAGTTCTACCACCTCTAGCACCATTCAATTGTATTTCCATATTAAGAGCTGTAAATAGGTTAGGAGCACGAACATCAAGCTTAGCGTTACTATCAAAGTAAACAAAGCCATACTTAGACGTCCATATACCTGCACCCTTTTTAGTCTGTAAAGTAGCTCCAGTATACCTATGAGTATCCAAAGCTTTCTTCTTTATATTATATTCTGATACCTTAGCTTTTAATTTTAAGCTATTAATCTTCTTTAGGGATATACCTACTATATCTCTTGACATAAAGTTCTCTAGTACTGTCTTATTACACGCACCTTGACTCTGCTCGCTCAATGCTTTATTAACATCTACTCGAGCTCTTACAGCCCATATATCTCCTGGATTCCATTTATCATTCTGCATAGGAGCCATACCCTCTGTCTTTCGAGCGTTAGTCTTCTTTGCGTATATATTTTTCATTGTTCTAGAGCCCATATGTAAAGTATGATCTTTAGTAACATATCCTTTATCAATTAATGCTTTAGCTGTAACATACCCAGATTCATGCCATGTACTATCTAACATGGAGAATCTTTCAAAGTCAGCATCGACATCTATTTTATTCTTATAACTCTTTAGAAGGGTTTTAGTAAAATGAGAGAACGGTTTATTTACACCCTCACCTAACATAGCAGCAATAAAAATACATTGCAATGCTTCAGCGTCAGATGTCTGACCAGTCATACCTTGGCCTACGCCTTGACCACCAAATACAGCTGACTTACCTATATCAGTAGAAAAGACAGTCTTACCGTCCTTTAACTCTAACTCAAACGCCTTCTCTTTATTCTCTAAGAAATCTTCTATCGCTTTTATATTCTTAGGAATATTTTTTATAGTTAAATCGTTACCGTCTAGGTTAGATACTGGTTGACCTGTCTTAATAAGATCTTTTAATATATCAGTTCTAAAATCTGTTGTACGAGCTTTAACCTTTTCCCACTCAGCGCGAGTCATAGGCTTAAACGTAGACATTAGGTTCTCCATTAAAGTAGCGATTGTGCTACTATTTATAATGGCCTGAATGTTCATTTACTGATTATATAGAGTTCATCATTAGACTTCTCTACCTTAGCCTGGTATTGCTCATAGCCAGAGTCTACTAAATCTTTATTAAGGTTAGCCACCATACGAGTTACTTCAAGAAGATCCTTCTTCGTTGCTTTCGTTCCTAACAGAGTCGGGTTGCTTGGATTGTTTACTAGCTTCATTTTCTTCTCTCAGCTCCTTTTCTTTACGTAATATAAAATTGTGGTAGAGCTCATGAGGAGCCCTACCTTCACTATCTCTATGCTGCATTTGCATACTCTACAGCCTTGTTAGCAGCTTTAAGCTTACGAGACTGATTAATACCGAACCATGCAGATTGCATACGAGTATCAGCTGAACGACCCATCTTATGATCAGTAAGATAAGTTACTGAGTTAAGAGCCTGCCACCAAGTACCTTCACCATATTCAGCACCAGGTTGAGTATGCAAACAATCAAATGCAGCCTTTGCATTCTTAGAAAGATGCTCTACCTTAGTAGGAGAGTCTTCAGCAGTTCTATGAGTATATGGGAATACTTCGTTATAATACTGAATAAGAGTATCAGCAGTAAAGCGACGAGTAGATAAGAACTGAGCCATCTCTTTATACTGACTAAACTTCTCAGAAGCTAGACCCATTTGCTGCTTAACTAAATCAGGATCGAACTTAGATCTATGACCTACCTTAACAGAGTTCTTTGACTTAGATTGCAAAGAGAACGTTAGAGTATTATTACATACAACTCGAATAGGAGTAAAGCGAACATCTACAGCTTTACCATACTCATGAGGATTACTAAACAACAAGTAAGAGTCAACCTGATCTGATCCTAAGATATCAAAAGACTCTTTTACTTTTGCTAGAGCGAATACATTGCGACCACCTTTAAGAGATCCAGCAGTATTCATTTCCATATCACCAGCAAGTACATACTCGCTAAAGAATTCGAATGCATCAGCATTCTGTACGGGATTCCAATCACCGCCAACGTTAGTAAGAATCTTATTATCACTCTTACGAACTAAAGATTGCTGACCAGTAAGAACCTTCTTACCATCAACATCAATATAAGAATTAACTTTCTCAACTTCCCAGTCAAGTCCAGCCTTAGCCATTATCTGACCTGGAGTAAGATCATTATGAACTTCTACTCCTAATCCGTGCCAAGGTTTATCACCAGCGTATGCCATTTGAGCTACGCCATCAATCATTTCTACTTCATGTGCCATTATATAGTTTCCTTTTCCATTTCGCGTTCAATGCGAGTTACATTTTTTTGAAGAGTAGTACAGATCATATCCAGTTCAATCAATACATGCTCTTTAGAACAATCTTTACCACGACTAATAACTCCTTGAATAAGCTCTTCTATAGTCAGCGCGTCTTGAATGTCTCTCATAATCATAATATATCTCCTTAAATTATACCTTATTATAGGATCTTTTTAGCCTAAGTGCAACTGTTTTATTCACTTTTTCGATATAAAGTTAACTCCTTAGGGTTAGCTCGCTTCATTGTGATCTCTGAATACTCATTAGTATCATACATCATCTGAAAATATTCACGAGCCTGTCTAGTACCAAAACCAGTAGCCCATTCAATTAAAGTTCGCTTACCATTCTTATGCTGATAAGCTTTTATTGTCCATGAATCACTCATACATTTCTCCTTGATTTTCAAACTCTTTAATTTCAACGATCTCTAAAAGATCTTTAACTAACTGTTTACCATAATCAGTAAACAAAATACCACGAGCCCAAACCCAATGAGATACACATTGCTCAGAATGAAACTCTTCTTCTTGAGTCATCCAACGTAGAGCGGTCTCTCTATCCTTAGCACCTAACTCAATCATATCAAGTATCTCACCAGTGAACTCAAAAACATTACGAGCAGCACGACGCTCATCATCTTGAGTAACTGCTTCAAGCTCATCACAAAGAGCATTATATAACTCATTCTTCTGACGAGGAGTACGAGAGTTCCAATCTTCCATAGCAGCTCCACGAGGACGATATCCATAAACATCTTTGTGAAGATCTGAGAATAAATCAGTTGTGTAAGTATACATTAGTAAGCTCCTTTTTCATATTATACCTTATTATAGTACCTATTCGTACTAAGTGCAACTGTTAAGGTTCCAATGAAATCAATAGGTTAGAACTTTTATTTCATATATAAATACTTTTATGAATTATTATATTACTGGAATTAAACGAGGGTTAGGAAATGCTTTAACGCAGAAATACAGCTGCGTTGATTCTATAGAAGAATGTGAGATCTTTATAAATTGTAAACATGAAGGGCAGCTAGATCTTTTGTACAAAGCTGCAGAGCTTAATAAAAAGATAATCAACATTGGATCTAATTCAGCTGACGGTATAAAGAACTGGCCTCATAGGTATGCTGTTGAAAAGGCAGCACTAGATAAAGCTAACGAGCAGTTATTCTATCAGGGGATTGATACTACTATAGTAAGGTTTGGATACTTTGACTCGCCCAGAGTAGAACACATTGAGGCTGATAAAATGTCAATTGAATATTGTTGTGATGTTATTGATTGGGTTATAAACCAACCTCATAAAGTAAAGGACATTACTATATGCCCATAAGTCCAATTGGTATTGTAGATAACATGAGTTTGTTAACAGAGTTAAAATCTATTGACTGGAACAAACAAACAATGCTACAAACTGTGAAAGGTAAGAATGTCGATGGTACTGGTCGTATTGCAAATTTAAAGTTTAAAGAAGAAGAGTATGATCAGCCGTTACACGATCTTCCTTATCTTAATCATGTGATGAATCACTATTGCTTGAAACGCACTAGATTGTTAAACTTACGTCCTGGAGATTGTTATTCATATCATGTAGATCCAACTAAGAGGATTCACATTCCTTTAGTTGCTGATGAATATTGTATGGCAGTGATCGAAGACAAAGTATATAGACTACCTGCTGATGGAACAGTATATCTTGTTGATACCACCCAACGACATACTTTCCTCAATGGTGGTGATTATGACAGACTTCATATAGTTGGTGTAACGCCTCACTTATAGTAGTTGGATCCTTCAGCATGGGATAATCATCTGTTATACCATCATGGTATCCCCACGACAAGTAATGCCCCCAAGCTGTTGTTGTCCACGCTCTCAACAATTCACATTTAGCATCATACTCATCTTTATACTTTTCCATAACACAATCAATCATAGTGATGTTGCTTCCAATACTAACCACAGGCATCTCAACATCATAGCAAGTGTATAAGACGTGTGCTTGCCCCATACCATCAACTGCATTGTTTATCATAACATCTATAGGTTCTTGAAGCATCTGATGAATGCTTTCGATCAAAGTAATGTTATATCCATTAGATCTACTAAACCCAATTACAGTATCACCCTTCTGCTCAAAATGTTGTTTAATTAGAGCGCCAAAGCGTCTGCTATGTCCTGTTAAGCCAATGATCATCTGGTACCTCAGTATCAATCCACTGTCTATAGTTCATGGTAATTTCTTCGCCGATCTGTATATCGCGGTTTGATATCCAACCATTATAACCGTTCCAATCTATATTATTATCTTTACTATGATTTACATAGCTATTGTTTTCATTCTTATAGATATTTCCATAAATGTTGACTACAAGCTCTCCTTTTCGAATAAATTCTTCTGCAAATCTGCCTTGGCCATCAATCGAGCTTTCTCCAATGTTTATTTTAAAATACCACCGCATATTCTTTATACCTTTCATAGCTATGTTTAATTAATTCACGATGACGCTCTTCATCTAACCACCCTACAACAAATAGCAATAACCTATTATCATCATTCTCTGTCTTCTTAACTCCATGCATACTTCCATATGATTTAAGAGCAAAACAATCAGTAGACTCAGGTACCTCAGTTGAAATGTGTTTAGTAATCTCACCATATGTTAGTTTACCATCAACTACTTCAGGTGCTCCATCTGTAAGATATAAACTCTTTCTATCACCCTCAATAATCATTCGATAACCACAAGGCTCAGTGTCAAGTTGATGATCTCTGAACTCTTTTGTAATTGTGTTAAAGTCTTTCTTGGGTCCATCAAAGTCAAGATAGTTATCATCAACATGGGGCTTAACATCTCTGTTGGCTCTTATTAATTTCATTAAAACAATCCCAGAAAAGGGAAAGTGTGTCTTAACATAATCGACAAGTTCGGGATGTACTGGTTGTAATGGCATAGGGGCGTGAAACGGAATGCTTCTATCCCTAACTGTAATGTATTCTTCACCCCAGAAGTAGAACTCTGTATCTGGGTTAAACTCATCAAGTACCTTTTGTTTGTGCTCAAACTTTGGCAAGCTCAACGGTAAAAATCTGATCTCGGATTGTTTCATAATCTTCCTCAAAGCTATATTGATATGTAATTCTTGGACCTTTGTTAGTGTTATCTACACCATGTAGAATATCTCCATTTGTTGGATAAAGTACTGGTCCATCTTCTAAAGTAAACCGTGTTAACTCGTTATGATTTTTATCGTATAATACAGTATACGTATTTTTAAAGTCTCCTTCAACTGGTATCATAATAGCGCAATTGCGATTACCAGTCTTTAGTAACCATTGAGAATAAAACTCAGATGGATGGTTTATCTGACTCGCCAGGATATTATCTGTGTGTGGAGGAAGATTGTAACCTTCAACCACTTGTACAAAACCTGTAGTAATATTTTTTGTAAACATAAAAGGGTCATCAACTGGTCCATCAAGAACCTTTTGATCTTTTAATCCAAACCACTCAACATCTGCTAAGGAGTTTGTTATTGATTTTATATCATACCAGTCATCTTTTAGACGAAGGTATAAATCCTGGCCATCCAGCAATACTATCTCTCCTTCCACTACAGGGCTCTACCATATGAGCAATCCCAGTCTTCATAACAACACACGTATTTGCTTTAGGTGTATACGAAACAGTCTGAGGTGCAAATGTTATATCAAACATCTCTTGCATTTCAACAAAACCATCTGACGAGATATGATCTTGTTCACTTGGAAAGATTATCCTTCCATCTGTTTCATTTGTCAAATACATTATGTATACCCACTCACCATATATTCTTTTATCTTCTGCATGGAGATCATAACTATCATCTCTCATAAAGCGCTTATACTGCATCGCAAGATTTGATTGTCTTTCTGGTAGTTTAATATTCAAATGCTTTTCAATTGATTCATATATTGGAGGAAAATGCTCAATTGATTTTACTCGGTAGCTCATATCAGTATCAGCCATTAGAGGTTTCATATCTTTGTTATTTACATGAAGCATTTCTATGTCAGCATCACAATAAGATCTGATAAGAGATTTATAATTAGCTTTATTGAGGAATGGATCAATTACCCAAACCTGTCCTTCTATTAAACTCTTCATACCAATCAATGATCTCATCCTTATTTGTAAATGCGTCTAGTTTATTTCCTAAATTCTGCTTTAATGGTAGACGGCCATTGCTTTCCATCTTATATATCTCTTCATACCAGTAGTGTGTTTTACTCTTAAACTCTCGTTGACTAAACTCTACTAGTCTTTGATCTAATTCATCAAACCATTCTTTCTTATAATACCCTGGACCAGTCAATCCATTGTTGCCTGGACGCTTGAAACTAACCCACCTATTGGTTAGATATCCAATACCATAACTAAGGAATTGTTCAAACTTGTTTCCTCGTTCAACTAATACAACTTCTTTATCAGATATAAACTCCCATATCAGAGGTGACATTTCTTTACCAGTGTGTAGTTTAAAGATAGATTTATTTGTTAAAGATTTTATTCTCTCGGCTGTTTGATCTCCATCCATAAAGTCAGGATGAAAGTATTCCCCCAATTTATCTGGCATGTGATATACATAATCTGGATTCTGATTAGCATACCACTGACCTATGAAGCTAGTACCAGATCTGGGAGTACCAACTACAATAATCATACTATTAAATTTCCTTTGTTATATTCTACTACATAGTCATCAAATAAAAGATCTCTGTTCAAATCTATATGAACAAACAATCTAAAGCCATTATTAGGATTGGATACCCAATGGGGCTTCCAGGTATTCATTAATATAGGAACATGATAATAAGAGTCCCCATCTTCATATGATATAGGTATGTCGTGTTCATTAATCAACTCAATAGATATTGCGCTTGATCTTCTGTGGTCTGTGTGTTTCTCTATATCTGAGTTACTAACACAATAGTAAATTAGTCTGAAAAATTCCGGATTAATCTTATTGATTATACCTTGTATGCAATCTGGTGTTTCATCTAAATCTAGAAAGTTCAAACCTCTGTATGTGTTTGGAACTACACCTTCTTGCTTGGAATAAAAATAATCAATCAACGGCTGTTTATCTTGTATAGCTAACTCAGGTATCTCAATATGATTCATAATACTGTACTCACTGATGCATATGGGTCGTCTGATTGCCACAATAGGTTGGGTCTATTAAACACTACCGATAATTCTTGTTCCACTATACTAGAGTTATCTATCATTTGTTTTACATCATCCAATCTAAGAGATGCAGCAAACCACATATACTCTCGTCTTGTTTGTAGCTCAGTTATTGGTTCATTAGCAAACACTCTTTTGACCAAATCAGTTTGATTATCAATCAATGACTTTAAAAATGGCATTCTATCTAAACTATCAAAGAATCTTATACAGTCATCATAGACACTTACTATCTGATCCTTTATAATATTAGTATTAATTAGATTATGATAAAACCAATTGTATCTAAACATCTTTATTAACTCTTGCAGGTCGTAGCTAAAACAATCATATATGATTTCAAACTCTTGCTTGTCGTATGTAATTACTTTTGATTTAATCTTATGTTGCTCCCTGTATGTGTTACTAGACATATCAGTATTAGATACCAGATGGAGAACATATGTACGAACATAATCAATCCCTAATTTGTGATAATTATAATCTAAAGTTCTCAACCAACTATCAGCAGTCTCACCAGGAAGTGCTATAATCATCTCAGAGGTGGTAGGAACATTCTGTTGCTTATATTCATCTATCAGAGGTAGTAATCGGTTGTTGTCGATATTACTTCTATTGATTGTTTTTAAAACTTCTGGTGTATGAGTTTGAAAACTAATCTTTAGATTGCGTTGATCAATGGGTATCTGACTGAATATTTTATTAAGTATTATAGGTAAATGTTTACTACCATTCTTAGCTAATCCACTATAACTAATTCTTAAGCTGTTATTGTAATGATCCTGTCTATTAATCATGTAGTCTATAACATCAACATCTTGCTGCTGGATACCAAAGTTAGCATCTAATATCTCAAGTTCATTAACATTGTCGTGCTGGTAGATATAGTCAATTGTCTTATAGATCTTCTCTGGTTCAAACCTAGTAAGTTTACTCTTAGCCTGTCCCCCCCAGTCACAAAATGCACACCTATATGGACAGCCTCTGTTCGTCTCAAAGCTGACTTTAAACGACTCACCAGTATCAAACAAGTTTGTGAACACACCATCTGTATATGGTGTTGGCATCTCGAATAAAACATCATTAGATCTGGGTTGATCTAATAACCACTCTGCAAATGCTATCTCACCAAGACCTTCTATACTATAATCTAAAAAGTCCCTTTGATCGTATTGATTCTTTTCTTCCAGATCTTCTGGTACCTGAGGACCTCCATAAACAACTATGCCATCTGGTCTTATCTTTTTGTAGTATGCAGCTAGTTGATCATTATATGCTTGGTTCCACACATAGCAGGTTAGTCCTAATATATCTACAGTACTTAAAAGATCATGATAGTCATCGTGTGACAACGCTTTGTAAATAGGATCCAAAAACTCAAAATATTGATTTATTTGTTCAATTGATCTACAGTAACTGATTAAGCATCCAGCCGCATATGGAAGCCAGTTACTATGAATGATACTAATAGATCCTAGAAGGACTCTACGTTTTTCTGAGGACATATTGATTGCCTCCAATTGGAAGAGTCTCGAAAGAAACATTCCAATTAAAAATAGAGTTTGATGCAAAGTATTCTAATAACTTGGGACTCTCTTCTCTCGAGACCCATATGTCTTCATATCCACAATCCAACGCCATGGTTGTTAGGGTATCAAGAGTTTCTAATCCTCTTACGAGATCAGCTTTAAATCCTTTAAAGTCATATTGTCTGTCTCTTGTGTGTCTGGACATAATTCTTATAGATCCATCATACTCTGGTCTTTCTATTCCCGCTGAATAGTACACAAGATGAGGGTCCCAACACATTCTAGCAAAAGCAGTGTGTTCAAACAAAGGTTTGTTTAAGTAGTTCTCTGCGTGTTTATGATCATACGTTTTGTTAAATAGTTTTTGTATGTCATCCAGATGTGGCTGGATCTGGCAGGTCTTCCAAATCATTTTGTCCGTCCAAACTAAACATTAAAGCAATACGGGGCTTATCACTCATATTCACAACAGCATGAGGAAAGGCAATGTTTAAAAAGTATGCATTACCATCTTCAAGATTGTATGCTTCTAGTTTTCCATCTCTTTTAAATAAATTGACTACATTCGAGCCACCATATATTGGTACTATACATCTGACTGCATAACTAACATCATAATCTACATGAAACGGAATTTGCTTTCCAGGATCTAGCTTTGTAATTCTAATTCTACTTGCGGGAGCTCTACACTGTTTGATTACACTTTCAATATAACTGTCTTTATAATCATCCGTAGGAACGTTGTATAGATGTTCTTCTTTGCGTCTCAATCGCTCTTTGATCGAGGTAGTGTATGGGAGAATCTCACTGGGTGTGGTAAGATTAATCTGTTCAAAGTTATCATACACTTGCTTTACCAACTCCATATGATTATCACATAACATAGGATTTGCTGTCTTAACATCTACAAATTTCTGAGCAAGAGAATCACACTGAGCTCTTAACTGGTTAAGATCAATTTTAATGTGTTCTAGCTGACTGAGAGTAGGCAGCTGATATTTCTTCCGCAATACAGACACGATTGCAATCTCCTCGTTTAAATTTATCATATACAGGGTCAGTTGTTGTTGCTAACCAAACACTATCACTTGGTACAAAGTCTAATGTTGCACATACAGAATGCTGATGATTTCTTAATGTGTTGTGTATATAGTCAATATCAAAGTTACTTATAATACTTTCAGCAACATCATTAGCATAGTAGTTATAATACTTAGCACTATGAATCAGAGCATCCATTCTAGGATCAGGAGTCTTTGTAAACATCCATCCTGTTCTCACATTTCTAATACCAAATGGTTTGCTTAAACTATAGAAAACAGTTTCAACGTTATTATTAATTTCTATAGGAGCACATATTGCTGTACTTCCAACATACGCAAGATCAAGTACAGAAGGTGTATATGTAGGAATGGCTCTATAGTTACCATCTATAGCACTAGGAGTACTTATATACTTGATAGAATCGCTATACATCGACCCTGCTTGTTGAACCCATTGATAGTCACCATCTTCCATCCAGATACTTTTTTGCTCGTTAGACATCCACCAATCAAGACCTTGTGTAATACCATTTGTTGGATATACATAATAATCTTTCAGATCGATTATAGGTTTTAACCACTGTACGATATTAGTTTTATACTGCTTAACAGAATCAAAGTCAACTAGTACTTTGTTAACAACATCCAACACCTCAGGAAGTACTGGTGTCCGTACAGCTTTAGATCTTTCTAATATACTCAATTACAACTCCCGCGATATCCATATTGTGTAGTTTTGTTGCTTGGGGTTCGTGATGATGGTTTTTATGCCAACCTTCTCCTGGCGCGATCAAATTTAGAATTGGTACGTTGGATGGTTGTCCATCTTTATGTGCAAAATAGTTTAATGCTCCAAAACCAATCCACGCTAACACATATGGAATAATAACAAATATGATAAACGCATCTATACTAATAAGCAAGATGATTGCTGCATAGGTTAGATGCATATACTTTCCATACCTATGAAAGAAAACAATTCTTGGATTGCTTAATAGATCTTTAATATATTTTTTAGGTATAGTTTGTACACGCCAACGGCTAGATAGAACATTCCACACTCCTTTATAAGCAGGACTATGAGGATCTTCTTCAGTGTCGGAATTAGCATGATGCATTCTATGGACAGCCGCCCATGTTAGCACACTTCTACCACCACATATTGTTCCCAACATCAACATCACATACTCTAAGACTTGATGAGTCTTAAAACTTCTGTGAGTGAAATATCTGTGATACCCAATGCTTATTCCAAGCAAGGCTGCAACATAATAAAAAACATAGCCATATAATAATATCATTAGTTCGCCAATGGGTTATCCAACGCTTGTTGTAGCTTCTCTGATAGATCTTTATCAAGTTGTTTCATATCAGATCGTAAGTCTTTATCAGTAAGACGAGTGCCTGCTTCTACTTCTCTGATAGATGCTGTTACATCTTTCTGTAGTTGGTTCATCTCATTACGAATACCTTCTAGCGTATCTCCAATACCAGATTGAGTAGCTTTTATTCTAGATTCTGATGCTTCTAGGTTAGTAGAGATCTTATCTCGTATATCAGATATTGTATCTTGATTGTCCTTTAACGTCAGTCGTAAACGTTCTTCGAACGCATCCATCTTATTCAGCACTGTGGATCTCAAGGCTCTCACTGTGTTCTCAGTGGTAATTATATCTTTCTCTAAAGTTTCTACTAGACCTTCTATACGTCTAATCTCTAGTTTAAGATCATCTTTAATGTCCTGAGTATAACCAATAGCATCATCTAACTTCTGAAGTTGTAATGTATTAGCAGCTGAAATCTCATCTATATCAATCTCTTGGATAATCTCTTTCATATCCATATAGTCTTTATAGATCTCAAAACCACCCCATGCACCACCACCTAATGTAGATAGTGCTGTGAGGATAGCAAACATCTTACCACCCTTGAATGTCATTCCTGCAAATTCAAACTCTGCCATATTAGTCCTCGAATGTTAATGCTTTGAGTTGTTCTAATTCTTTCTCAAGCTTACTTACTTCTAATTGTTTTTTTCTTAATTCTAATTCATATAGTCTGTTACAATCAATTCTTGATTTAGTTCTCTTACCAAGAGGTATTGTTATCCTAGCAAATACACCTACATCAGTTTGTTGATTGATAGTAAATTCTCTCTGAGGGTCATAATACTCTTTATCAATTATTCCTGTAACCCCAAACTCTAAGTTTGTTGCTGAGCCTATAGCATTAGAACAATCAAGCTCTCCAGCACGAAACTTATCTGATTGATAATTACCACCAGATCCTGGCAACTGTAAGTTTAATGATGATGAGTCAGCGTGTGCTGATACTCCAATCATAATAAACAATAGTGTTAGTATTCTCATATGTCATCTCACTTTACTCTCGAACAGATCCTTGATTTGATTCCTGTCGATTGTACATCTTGTTTCAATTGTTTTGATGTAGTACAGATATAAGTTACTCTATCACAATCAGCATCTCTTACATACAACTCAAAAGACTTATGTTCTAGATATCCTAGCTTTATAATTTTCTCTGGCGTTGCAAACGGAACTGATTTCCACTCATCATCATACACGTTTACTTCATAATAACTTGCATCATTTCGTCTATTCCACATCTTCATTTTTATAACTGATACACCATCAACATAAGCTGGTTCTATCTCTGGATAGGTTGGTGTAAGTTCATGAGCTGCGGCACTATTTGCAAATAATACTAGTGCCGCAGCGAATCCATATTTTGTCATATTAAGCCCTTTTAAGGTCCTGGTCCCGGACTATGCCCACCGAATGTGCTTGATACGCCGGAAGAGCTGGAACTAGACCCAACATTTCACTTAGCGATGCACTCTGCAACAACGTTAGCTTTATATTCGCCACCTGGCAAAGATTTAGCTGATCCATACTTAGCTTCTGACTCAACTGAGAACCAAGTTGATCCTGCAAGTGTTAAACCAAATTCTGTGTGGTTCTCATACTCTACTTTCGCTGCTTCGTAAGCAGACATCCCTGATACAGAGTGACTCTTTACTTTTGTCTCTCCATCCCAGTTTACAGCATCTGTCAAACTAGGTGATGTTGAGAATGAGTTTGGCCAAGAAATCTTAGCTTTATATTTGTCAGCAACTGTAACATCATATCTGATTACTGGATCTACACCACCGTCAGCTGTTTTAGTGCTTAGTTCATCAGGTGTAGGGTTACCATACACACCAGATGTGTCTGTGAAAATTGAACATTTAGATGATACGTTACCAGTGATTGGTGTATTGTTAGCAGATGCTGCTGCCATTGAACATACCATACCGATAGCACCAAATGTTAGTGTTTGTTTGAACATAAGTTA
>Ga0228661_1000121_pt1 | contig 13779 bp, 16 predicted proteins | sample 75DmetaG_FD_182857 | JGI IMG/M metagenome (GOLD analysis project Ga0228661, IMG submission 182857) | Seawater microbial communities from Monterey Bay, California, United States - 75D | ecosystem: Environmental > Aquatic > Marine > Coastal | place: USA: California | collected 2016-11-14
AGAAGAGATCAATCCTCTAAACGGTTCAAGCAACATTCAATAACACTAATCTCACCATTTGAAGGATTAGTACTACAAGTCATTTCTCAAAAGTCTCAGCAAGGAAAACACCTTGTGGACGGTATAGAGTCATTCATTTTTGAGAATGGTAAGTTGTCAAAAACAATGACTAAGACATCTAGGTCTAGAGATCACTAGATTAACAGAAGGGCAATACCTAAAAATCCTGCAAACCCTACAATATCTGTAACTAAAGTTAGAAAGATATTTGATGCAAGAGCAGGATCGAATCCTAGTTTTCGAAGAACTAAAGGTATAGAGGAACCAAACAAGTTACCTATAAAAATATTTCCGAAGACAGCAATACTTAACGTTAGTGCATAATTGTTTAATCCAGTAGCGCTTAGAAGGATAAAAGACAGCACCCCGATAAAGAGTCCATTAACCACTCCAATAAAAGATTGTTTTCCTATCACCTCAAAAACCCTTGCTTCAGAAATATCATTTCTTGCGAGTGCTCTAATTACAATTGCTAAAGATTGGGCGCCAGAATTCCCCCCGACCAAGGCCACCACGGGCATCAATGCTGCCAACAAAGCATCATTAGCTATAGTTTCATCAAATTGAGCTATTAACCATGAGACCATAAAAGCAAGCCCCATGTTTACAGCAATCCACGGCAATCGAAGTTTTATAGATTTCTTTAAGGGGGTAAAGATTGTTTCTTCAGCTCCGGCTCCAAAAGATTGAGAAAAATCCTCTGCTATTTCTGCTTGAATCACGTCTAGGGCTGTACTAATTGTTGCCTGCCCAATAAGCATATTATTTTTATCAACCACAGGTAATGCAAGAAGTTCATACTGCTTAATTAACCTTGCTGCTTCTTCTTGATCTGCTGTTGGATGTATGCTGATTGGATTCGGTATCATAACGTTTTCAATCAACTCTTCGTGGTCAGCAAAGACAATTTCTCTAAATGAAAGAACACCTGACAAAATATTTTCATCATCAACTGAGTAAACATATACAATATCTTCAACACTTGTATGCAAAGTTTTTAATTCATCTAATGCTTCTTTAACTGTTATTCCTTTAGATATTTTCGCTACCTCTTCAGACATTAATCTTCCAACTGAGTCTTTTGGGTAAGCAAGTCTTTTATTAATAACTAATTTTGTAGATTTATTTAGAATATCTAATAAATCTTCAGCTTCCTCTACAGTACTTCTTTCAAATACGTCGACGACGTCTTCTGTATCCATCTCACTAAAGATTTCTTCAACAACATTATTATTTAAACTTTGGACAATTTCTATAATTGCTCTTGGTCTTAAAGACTCAAAAATTTTAATCGATACATCAACCGGGATATTTAGCAAAAGATTTCCTGCTTCTTCTGGCTCGAATTCTTCTAGCGTATCTGCTGAGTCAAAAGGGTCATTTTTGGCTATTTCATTCCAGGCGAGATTATTGCTAGAGAGAAAATCGAAAGCAAGTGCTGGATTTTTCCTTGAAAGTATTCTTAATTCTTCACCATTCTCAGGTGTTGTTATTTCATTTTTCATGAAGCCCTCGTTACTACTCTAACTTGAATAGAGGGTGTTAAAAAGAACTAAGATAAATGTTTTTTGTGCCAATCGATTATAAAATCAAATCTTTGTTTTCTGTGGAGAGGTTTCCCTGAACGACTAAGTTCATGTCCTTCATTGGGAAAACGAACCATTGCTGACTCAACTTTATTGCGTTTTAATGTTGAAAATAATTGTTCTCCTTGCTCGATAGGACATCGATAATCATTTTCTGAATGAAGTATTAATGTTGGAATCTTTATGTTTTTTGCATAAGTTATAGGACTCTTTTTCCTATAAAGATTAAGATTGTTATCCATTTCATCAAGAAGATACATTTCCGGAAAACCTATCCCAATATCTGATGTTCCAACCATAGTCTCCCAGTTAATCAATGCTCGCTCAACAATGGCAGATTTAAACATTTTGGGATGATTTCCAATGATCCAGGAAGTCATAAAACCTCCATAAGATCCACCCATGATTCCGTAATCTTTATTGGTAATCTTTAGCTCCTTTAGCATTTGCTTAAAAACTGATAAAACATCATGGACATCATTAACACCCCACTTGTTACCACATACATCTCGTAGATATTTATGACCTCTACCTGTAGACCCTCGAGGGTTGCAGGCTACAACATTAAAACCTGCTTCAGCATAAACCTGAAATTCATCAAAATAAGTAAAGCCATACTGGCTAGCTGGACCTCCATGAATATTTAATAAAGTTGGCCTATCTTTTCCAACAAAGATTCCCCAGGTGTCAACTTTTGACTTTCCCGTATCGAATCTTTTGTAGGTAAAACTATATGAAGAGACTTTTTTATGAAAAGAGTCATTTGTTTTTGAAATCTTTTCAATACCTGATTCGGAGTATTTAAAAACCTCATCACTTTTTGTAAAACTATTTGCTAGAAAAAATATCTCATTTTTTTGTATTGCAAAATCCGTAATTGTAATGTCCTCATCAAACAAATTCTCTAGGCCATTATTTGTATTTTTTGCAATTAGTTGTTTTCCAGAATCTTCGTAAAGAGCATACATATTTTCTTCGGTAGTTTTAACATCTACAATAGTTTTATCGAAAACTGTGTCAATTTCCTTAGCTCTACCTGAATCACTTAATTCATATATGTTTGTAGTTGTTGGCCAATCAAATCTGTTTTTTAATCCGATTCCATAAAGTTTTCCCTTAAAAGAGAACAGTTTCCCCCACATGCCGCCTGAGTGTATTATGTCTAGTCCTTTTGAATCTTTCTTAATAATCCTTTCCTCAAGCATTGTTCCCATATCGTTATATACATTTGCTGTAAAATACAATTGTCCTGCATGTTCAACCACAGAACCTATAGAGATAAAATTTTCTTTATCCCCATTAATTATTTTTGATGACTTACCTGTTTCTATATTTACTTTGTATATATGATTTCTTTTATTAAAAATAACTCCTCTAGTATCGAATTTATGAGGTATGTTTTCTAAATAGAATGGTTCATCTTGCTTATCTTCAACTTTTTCAAAATTCTCATCCCAATCACCTACTGTAATGTATAAGAATTTACCTGATTTACTCCATATATAATTATGAATACTTCCACTAGTTTTAAAAATTCTATCTAAAGAATTCCCTTTTTTAACGACGATTGTTTGTTTAGGTTTCTTTCCTTTTTCAACTTCTACAAATGATAAATATTTTTTATCATCAGAATATTTAGGATTAAGAAAATTTTTAGATTCAGCTCCTTTAAACTTTTTCCATTCATTATTTGAATATCTCCATATTTCTTGGATGTAGGTATTTTTCTCAAAACTCATTCTTGTCGCACTTAACATAAGATCAGAGTTGCTGATATTGATATTGCTAAGGGTTGTCAGTTTATCTAGATCTGAAGCTTTCATGTATTCTCCTAAGTTTTTGAAATTTTATTTAGCAACTTTATTATATGCAATGGTTATGAGTATTGACGAGATAAGTCCAGCTAAAAAAGTATTCAAGTCAGCTAAACCATATAAATCTGTTGGTATAAAAATTCCACCCGGGTTTACAGATAGATCAACGAAAATTAATCTGTACAAATAACTCATAATTAAAGATCCAAAAAAAGGAATAAAAATATACAAGCTTGAAGATTTATTTTTCAACTTATAAAAAACTGGAAACACCATACAAACTGCAAACAAGTCCGCAATCAAAAATACATTAAAAATGCTCGTTACATAAAGGGAGCAAAATATAGACAAGATGATTAATCCAGCCGTTATGTATCTTGCTTCAGTTGAACCCTTCCTTACCAAATCTAGAGAGATTGTAGATGAAATAGCATTTTCTAAAGTATCAACACTAGATGTAACCAAGAGAGTACAGAGAGAAATCAAAACTAATGACATAGGAAGATTTAAATCAAGCTGTTCAATGAAGCTTAAGCTTGGGTTTTCTAAGCCTTTTCCAGCACCAACAGAACCTGCAAATCCAAGAATAAGAATTGTTAGGAAGCAACCTAATCCTGCAAAAATCGAAGCTTTTTGCAAGCTTTTGGTATTCTCAGCTGAAAAAGATCTCTGCCAGTATCCCTGTGAAAATATCTCAGCTGCTGTTACAGCTACGATTACCGCTAAAGCAGACTTAAAACTAAAAAATTCAAATGTATCTATTCCTCCAGTTTTTGAGAAAGCCACTAGTTCACTAAATTAGTTTTGATTTAACCAAATTGAAAACAACACGATTAAGAGAACAATCAACCCAATTCCTTGAAATTTATCAGTTACATATGAGGCTTTAAAACCGGATTTACTTAAATATAAAAACGTAACACCGCCAATAAAGATACTGACAACTAATCCAGATACATTAGAAATTGAGGGAAATAAAAAATTAATAGAAGCAAATTCAGCTATTAAAAATGCACTCATATACAAAACCGCAACACACGATACTAGTTTTTGTGCGGGTTGACCATATCTGCTCTCAATAAACTGGGGTAATGTCGCCCCATCAGGAGTAATGCTTGCAACTTTAGGTCCTAGAAAATAAATTAAAACAAAAGGTGTTGCAGCGGATAATGCATATCCATATATGTCATAACCTAAACCATACCAAGCTACTTCTGCAGGAGAAGTAAGAATCCACAACCCCATACCACTTGCATAGAAACTAAGGGAAAGACCTAGAACACCTTCTGTTTTATTGAGAACAAAATATTCTTTTTCCGACGATTTTATTTTTGTTGTTCTAAGAAAAATAACTAAAAGTAATGCAATTATTAAGAAATAAGCAGATAATGTGTTCATATAATCCTCTATTAATTACAGGTAAAGAGGATGTTCCCTTCGTTGGAATTACCCAACAGGTTCAAACGGTCGGTTTTTACACCCTCTCAGCAATCTGCTCCCGATAATCTTATATTAACAAATTAGAGTAAAATTGTTAATATTTTTTACTATTAAGATTCTCAAGTGAGTAAAAACATAAAAAATCAAAAAACCCCAGTCTCAAAAATTATTGGAGCAATTTTTACAGCTGCTTTTATGTGGGGAACAGGAAATGTTATTTCTAGAAGTCTCTTAATTGAAGGAATTGATGAAATATTTTTAATAACCTTAAGGGTCACAGTTATTGGCACCCTGCTCTTTATTTATTACTCCATTTTTAATCGAGATAAGTTCGATTCGACACTTCTTAAAGAAGCCTCCATTACTGCAATGGCCTCAATATTTTTTGTAGGGTGGTTTTTTATATTCTCCCTCCAGTACATCTCTTCAGGTCTAGTAACTCTTCTAATAAGTTCAGCTCCTGTTTTTACAATTGTTTGGTTGAAAATACTTCTAAAGGAAGAAAAAATATCAAGACAAAAATATATTTCTATTTTCATAGGACTGTTGGGTGTTTCATACCTTTTCATTTCAAAAGAGACAGGCCTTCAAGATCAAGGAAATATTTTTTTGGGAGGATCTCTAGCGTTTATGGGAGTTCAGTGTATCGCTTTAGCTACAGTGCTAAACAGAAAGTACGCAAGAAAGTACAAAGTGAGTAGTTGGTTAACTTTTCAATACCCCATAGTTATATTATTGTCCACGGCTGCATTTTTAATTACAGGTACAGAAGTACAATCGTTAAATACCTCGCAGATACTTAGGGTCATCATGTTAGTATTTTTCAATCTAGGAGCATTCACTTCTTTTACGTGGCTAATTCAAAGAGTAAGCGCACTTCAAGTAGCGTCGGTTGATTATTTAGTTCCTGTAGTCGGAGTCTCAGCAGGTGTGATATTCTTAGACGAATCATTTAACTCTAATGTAATTGTTGCTGGAATTTTTATATTTATTTCACTGTTAATGAATACAAAAGAAGAATTTTCATCTTAAATTGCATTTAGTTCTTTTTTAACCTTTTTCAAATCTTGCCAGGTCAACCATTTTGGTTTCCCTACTTCTTTTGAAGGATTCCTTAACAAATAAGCAGGGTGAAAGATTGGCATGTATTTTATACCATCTCTTTCAATCCAAGAACCTCTAATTTTTGTAATAGGATCTTTAATACCCAGGTAACCTTCAACTGCAGTTGAACCTGCAAGAATAACAATTGATGGGTTTATATGTCTAATCTGTATATTTAACCACGTAATACAGCTATCAATTTCTGTGCTACTAGGCCTCCTGTTTTCTGGTGGTCTGCATTTAACTATGTTCGTTATGTAGCAATCCTCTAACGGATCAATCTTTACAGAATCTAAGATTGCGTCTAACATTTTCCCAGCTCTACCAACAAATGGAAACCCAGTAAGATCTTCTTTCTCTCCAGGAGCTTCTCCAATTATTAATATTTTTGCAGAGGGGTTACCTTTTGCAACGACTACATTATTTCTTGTCTTAGATAATTCGCATTTGTAACACTTCCTGCAAGCAGAGTGTATTTCTTTAATATCTAAAAACTTATCCATTATCTAATTGTAACCAATGTAATATATCGACAACTTAAGGAAAAGAAGCATGTTTGTATTAATTTAGTAAATCGTTTTAAAAATGAGAAAACCCTTGAATACTCCGCTTTGTCTGTTTCCAGACTTAACTTGCTTCAAGGGTTATCTCTAACCCTTCTTGTAATGATCCTCTAAAAAGATTTTCTTCACAAAAAGTTAATTTAAATATATAAAAAATTTTAAAAAAAATCAAAAAGAAATTAATTAATTTTTCCCACTCTTTTTTCTTAAAAATAATGTACTGAAACCAGCTATTGCCAGCACTCCTAACAGTGCGCTTGCAATTGTAGAAACAAAGTTGTTATTGATACTTGAAATACCATAATCTTCCAACAACAATACAATTCCATCAGTTTCCTCAAATCCAAATTCACTTGCGACAGACTCTAAACCATCTGGTGAAGAAGAAGCATACGGTGTAATTAATGTAAGTGACAAAATTAGAAGTATGAAAACCCCATAAGATGTCGAGAGGTTGTTTGAGTTGTTTTTATTTGAATTTACATATACCAAATCTGATCTAACCCTTAGAAGCAAAGAGACAATAAGTGCTGTTATGATTCCTTCACCCAATCCTATAAACAAGTGTGTAGAAATCATAGCAACAAGAACACTTCCAAGAGGGACAGAGACGGTCCCACCAATTGCATATTCAAGGACGAACGCTATTGAAGAAAACACAACTGACAATAGTCCTGCAACCACAGAGCCACTTATTAGAGAAACCCTAGTGTCTCCAAATACTTTTTTCCAAAAAGTAATACTTAACCAACCTGTTAAAGATGTAACTATTGCCATATTAAGGACGTTTACACCCAGAGCACTAAGCCCTCCATCTGCAAAGAGAAGAGATTGAATAACAACAACTATTGATATACAGATAACACCAAGACTTGGTCCAAGTACAATTACTGCAAGCGCTCCACCAAGTAAATGTCCACTTGTTCCAGCAGCTATAGGAAAATTTATCATTTGAAGTACAAAAATTAAAGCTGACATCATACCTGTTAAAGCTATTAATTTATCTGCAACTAAATTTTTGGCAGATCTTACATACGCCCACAATGTTCCAAGACTAATTACTCCTGAAGCTGCAGAAACTTGAGCGTTTATAAATCCATCAGGTACATGCATAGTAATATTCTATACAAACATTTTCTTATTGCAAATCTTTTGCAATAGTGTTTAAAGTTTCTAAACTAATTCTTTCTCTTTTAACCAGTTGAATATTTCACTAAGAACAAAAGGTCGGGTATCTTGATTTAAGATTTCATGTTTTGAATTTTTGACTTTAACAAATTTAACATTGCTCAGCTTAGAAATTTCTTTACATCCTGATATTGGGACAATCTTATCATCACTACCATGTAAAACAATTGTTGGGATGTCTAGTTTTGTTATGTTTTCATTTACATATTGTTGGGCTTCTGTAATTAAATAACCAAACCTAAACGATAAGCTTCTAAACACTAAAGGATCATTGAAGTAATCTTCAACAACACTTGAGTCAGTCGATAGATTTCTTTTGTTTACCGGAGAAGGGGCTCTTAATTTTGGAGCTATTGAAGCCATTGGTCTAGATAAACTTCTAATAAATTTTGGATAGTTGTCTTCAAATAATGGCGCTGACAGTATCAAGTAATCAGGAGATACAATTTTTTTTAAGACTGCGTAAGTGGCTACCAGCCCTCCGTAGGAGTGGCCAATTAGTACCTTTTTGTCATAATCATTGAGACCATTAAAAGCATCTAAGACCGCTTCGTCATTTTCACTCCATGTTTCAATGTGGCCCTTGCTTGACTCTTCTGAACCGTGCCCGGGTAAATCAATGAGAGTTGTTTCGATTTCTAAATTGTTGAACCAATCTGCATTAATTTTATGTCTTCCTTTATGTTCAAATAATCCATGCAGCAATAAAGCTCCTGTATTTCCCAATTGAATCCTTTCTCTATAAGATTAATAATAATGAATTTAGATTTTGTTAAGGTACCGTTTACAAATAACCCATCAATGATAAGACTTGAAGGACCTGCATATAGCAAAAAACCTAACCCGGAATATATAAGATTTAAAAAAAAAGAAATAGCACTTGAAAAAGATAACCTATGTGGAGAAACTCAGTTAGCTATAAGTTTAGATTTGCGAACTAAAATAACTAACTTTCTAGAAATAAAGAAAGATACAAGCCTAATGGGGATCACCCTATCACTAGAGGAAGACTTTGCTCTTATGTATAAGGGTAATATGGAAATTGTATCTGTTTGTTTTCCTAGCGGATGGACTCCTGTTAGTAAATTAGGGGAAAATTTAATGTCTATACATGACCCTGTTGCTGATAATGAACAGCTGCTTAAATCCAGTAAAAAACTAAGTGAATATATGTGCAAACAAAGTATAAAGAGGTGGGTATGGACAATAACAACTTTTCCAGAATTAAGTAATTTTCCCGGTTACTCCAAACCTGAAGTGGACAAAATTGAAGATCTATTTTTTAGGTTAGAGACCCAAACCTCCGTTCCTCTTGATAGGAATACGAGCTTATTTTTTATAAAAGTTGAAGTTTTACCACTACTTGACGTATGGAATGTCAAAATTCAGGAGAGCATAAATTCAATGTCAGAAAATATTTTAAACTATAAAGATCTTCAGCAAATTAAAAAATTACTAAATAAAATATAAACATGAAGAAAGTCTATATTGCAGGACCCTTATTTGACGATCATGAAAGAAAGTATTTAGAAGAAATTTCGGCTATTTTAGAAAAATATTCTTATGATACATTTTTACCCCATCGTGATGCGGGTTTAGTAAAAGGTGAATTTACTCTAGAAACAAAAACAAGGATTTACGACACGGACATGGAGAACCTGAAATCTGCAGATATAGTTGTAGCCTTACTCACTGGTAGGGACGTTGATTCAGGTACATCTGCTGAGATTGGTTATGCGTATGCTTCGAATAAAGTTCTTATAGGAATAAGTGCAAACAACATTAAAGTGTTGAACAATTTTATATGGGGACTATTTAATTATGGAAAAAATATATTTGATGGTCTTGAGGATTTTGAAAGCTATATAGAAAATTTGAATACTTAATACCTACTTAAAAAATCAGATAATTCTTTTTTAGATTCCAAGACTTTTTCGTCTGAAATCTCTTGATCACCAGCAATCGGACAGTCAGAGTTATTTCCATACAGAATATTTATTTGCTCGTAAACAAATGCTCTTGTTTCAAGATATTTTTTATATATGTCTTGATGTTTAACATTTTTATCCAGATCTTTAAAAAAAATATCTCTATCTTCTTCAACAAGTGCATCAGATAGATTATTAATATAATCATTTAATTCAAAGCTTGTTTCAAAAAGTTGATTAGATAATGAAATATATTCCCTTTCAACTCTCTCACAAATAGAAAGCTCAGGGTCAAGAGTAGTTGTAGTAGTTTCAGGGATTTCCTCTATTGAACTTGACCCACATGAGGCAATAAATACTATTAATAGAATTTTTTTTAATCTCATTTTTTTAATTATATTTATTATTTCTTTCTGAGAAAATTAAATAAAGTATTATTCCTGTGAAAACTGTAGTTAAAGAATTTGTAACCATCAAAGGATAGTCGGTCAGATAAAGACCATAAATAAACCATGACAAAGATCCTAAAAATAGGAATAAATAAGTCAGAAGAGATAAACCCGCAGTTTCTCTAGTCCTAACTGTTTTAATAGCTTGTGGTAAAAATGAAACTGCAGTAAAAAAAGCAGCAAAGTATCCAAAAACAATTAAATTCATCAACGTATTGTAGCCAAATTACTTGAATTAGGTTGAGGTTATTTTAGAGTGGGCCTAGCTAGATTTGAACTAGCGACCTCATCCTTATCAGGGATGCGCTCTAACCAGGCTGAGCTATAGGCCCTTACGTCATATTTACAATAGTCACAATTAGAAAATATTTATAAAATTTTTTCATTTACGTCGAAATCCGAGGCATAATATTAAAAGCGAGGGGATGTAGCTCAGCTGGAAGAGCACCTGCTTTGCAAGCAGGGGGTCGTGGGTTCAAGTCCCATCATCTCCACTACAAAACTAAAAATTATTATGGAATATTTAATAGCACTATTAATTGGATACTTAGTTTTTAGATTTTTAAGTAACTCCATTTCATCACTTGCAAGCACACCTCCAGAAATTGATCCCGAAGATGTTCTCGAAACTATGCAAGATTTTCGATGTAATATTTGTGGTACTGAATTAACTATTAAACTTTTGTCAGTAGTTGCCAATGATCCTCCAAAACACTGTAAAGAAGAAATGCAGCCTCTTAATTAATGAGTTTCTCACGAACTGAACAATTAAGAAATTTAGAAAAGGAAGAAGTTTTTGACTTACTAGTGATAGGTGGAGGAGTTGTAGGTGCAGCTTCTATGGCGATGGCAAGTGCCGATAATCTAAATGTAATATTGTTAGAAAAGAATGATTTTGCTTCTGGAGCATCAAGCAGAAGCACAAAACTACTACACGGTGGGATTAGATACTTGCCTCAACTTCAAATTGGTCTAGTCAGAGAAAGTTTGCAAGAACAAAAAGTACTTCAAAATCTTTTAGGTGGATTGTATAAGCCATTGCAACTGCTAGCTCCAATGTATAAAAACGATGGTTTTGCTGACATGCCTAAAATTTTCCAAAATAACTTTATTGCACCAAAGGCATTTAAGCTCGGATTATTTTTCTATGATTTTTTAGGATCAAGAAAAAAGAATAGAAGACATAAAAATGTATCTGTTGAAGAGACCTCTAAGATGTTTCCAATTCTAAAAAGACATAATTTGAAAAAGAGTTTTATTTTTGAAGATGCTCAAACAGACGATGCAAAACTTGTCTTGACTCTTCTTAGAAATGCAGTCGAAGAATACGGATCAACAGCAATTAATTATTTTGAAATTACAAATATAACAAAGAGCGAAAATATTTACCAAGTTGAATGTTTAGATAAAATTTCCTCAAAAACTTTTAAATTAGAAGTGAGAAAAATAATTGCCGCTACAGGTGTTCACAATTTGCCCGGAGAATATAATTCAAAATCATCAAAAATGACATATAGTGGAGGTGCTCATCTAATTCTTAAAGGAGATCCATTAAATCTACAAGGTAAAGCAGTTTTACTGCCTAAAACTGAAGATGACAGAATAATGTTTGTCTTACCATGGTTAGGAAACACTATTGTAGGGACGACAGATACAAAAACATTTTCAGGCACCTTAGATAGACCATTTGCTGACAACAATGACAAAGAGTTTCTATTAAAACATGTCAGAAAATATTTTGATATAGATAATCTTTCATATCTTTCTTCTTGGAGTGGAGTTAGAGCATTATTAGACAGTTCCTCTAGTAGTACTAAAAGCATATCTCGTGGCCATTTCATTAATGTTGTTGAGGACGGTTTTGTTCAAATAGCCGGTGGAAAGCTTACAGGGTTTAGAATCATTGCACAAGAAGCTCTCCAAAGAATATTTAACAAAGATTTTGATTTAGAAAAGTTAAAATTCGTTGATGACATCATGAATTTATCTGAAACATATAAAGAAGATCAGTTTACTTTTACAGTTAAACATTATTGTGTTACAAAACCGACAGATTATCTTTTGAGAAGAACACACATTAGTTGGTTTAATGAAAATGGAGGAATTAAAAGCTTAAAAAAGATTACAGATAAATTTTATTCAAATACCCAGTATGTAGAAAGCTATGCAGAGTTGGTAGAAGAAGGATTAATAGATTAGTTATAGTTTGTAGTCATTAAAAAGCCTGCACCAATCATGCCCAGACCACCCCACAAATACCATCTTGACACCGATCCTGGAAGAATTGTTAGGTAGTTCAAAACAATCATTAGAACACCCAATATCATTAAAGAGCTCATTGTTAATACAAACCACCTAGGTGAAGGTCCCTTATCCCCACTTAATTGAGTAGACATCTTTTTAGACTGAGTTGGTTTAGAGTTTTTTACTCTTTTTTTTGATACTGGCATATTGAAAAGTGTAAACTATTTATCATTTATTACAATATATTTATTTTTAGTAATTTTAATTAAGTTATCTTTTTCCAATGAGTCAAGAACTCTTAGAGTTATTTCGGAAGTGGCTTCTAACTCTTTTTGAATCACATTTTTTGTAACATTATCTTTAGATAACAAGATTTTCAATACAACTCCTCTTTTTTGCCTAAAGGAACCTTCAAACTTGGGTTGTATCTGGCTATTTTTTGTAATAAATTTATTACAAGACTTCTCTAAAGGACAAATAACACATTTTGGATTTTTACTCCTACATACAGTTGCACCAAGATCCATTAGTGCTTGGTTAAAATCTCTTGATTCAAATCTATGCAGAAAAGTATCTTGATTCGCCTGCAAAAAGTTTTTAATGTCTTTGTCTTTGATCTTAAAGAATCTTTGTAAAATTCTTTTAATATTTGTATCTACTGCAATAACTTTTTCACCATACGCAAAACTAAGCAGTGCAGAGTTCGTATAAGGACCTACACCTGGAAGAACTGTGAAATCAGGATATAGATTATCAAAGCCAGTTTTTGCTACAATTTTTGCAGTTTCATGTAATCTCATCGCCCTATTGTTATATCCCAATCCAGACCATAATTTCAATATCTGTTTTTTAGAATCATTTGCCATATGCTTTGGCGTAGGGTATTTATCAATAAATTGTTCGTAATAACGATTAGCTCTCTCCAGCTGTGTTTGTTGAGATAGAGTTTCAATTAAAAGAATTTTCCAAGGGTTATTGGTATTTCTCCAAGAAAAAGATCTACGATTATTCGCATACCATTTCTTTAATTCTTTTTTAAAAATAGATATGTTAGTTGTCAAAGCTTAATTCTACAAAGCCTTCAGGATCCAGGAATTCACCTTCTTCAGGGCTTTGGCTTGTAACCCTTCCACCAGTATCACCACTAGCCGACGGCAATAGACCCAACTCTTGAAGAATGTTGGATGCTTCTTGGTAGGTGTAACCAATCAAATTAGGAACTTCGGCTTTCAAACCAAGAGAAACGATGACCGTAATTACCTCTTGAGGGGTTACTATTTCTCCAGCTCCAGGTGTTGTATGGGAGACGAGTCCTTCATTCACTTCTTCTGAATATTCCTCTACTAACTCATATTCAAACCCAAGTGTTTCTAGTATTTGAGTAGCATCTTCAGGTGATTTTC
>Ga0228661_1000138_pt1 | contig 13038 bp, 10 predicted proteins | sample 75DmetaG_FD_182857 | JGI IMG/M metagenome (GOLD analysis project Ga0228661, IMG submission 182857) | Seawater microbial communities from Monterey Bay, California, United States - 75D | ecosystem: Environmental > Aquatic > Marine > Coastal | place: USA: California | collected 2016-11-14
ACAATATTACGTAATTCACGAATATTACCGGTCCAATCATACTCTTGTAATAATTGAACTGCTTCGGCTGAAAATTCCTTTACGGGAGTTCCTTGCTCCTCAGCTATTTTCTTTGTAAAAAAGTCTACTAGCAACGGAATATCTTCTCTTCTGTCATTCAATGCAGGAACTTTAATAAGGATCACCGCTAGTCGATGATACAAATCTTCTCGAAACCTGCCTTCGGCAATTTCTTCCTTAAGATTTTTATTGGTCGCAGCAATGACTCTTACATTGACCTTAATATCTTTGTCAGAACCCACTCGAGAAATCCTACTTTCTTGCAAAGCTCTTAAAACTTTTGCTTGGGCAGACAAACTCATATCACCAATTTCATCGAGAAAAATAGTTCCTCCATTGGCAGACTCAAACTTACCTGCCCTGTCTTTATTTGCTCCTGTAAAAGAACCTTTTACATGTCCAAACAATTCACTTTCAATCAGTTCTGAAGGAATTGCAGCACAATTTACTTCAATCATGGGAGCCTTTGCTCTGTCCGATTTTTCATGCAACCAATGCGCCACTAGTTCTTTCCCAGTTCCGTTCCCTCCTGTGATTAACACTCTTGCATCAGTAGCAGCTACCTTATCAATGATATTTTTTATCTGAACAATTGCCTTACTTTGACCAATCATTTGGTAGGTTTCACGCACCTTTTTCTTCAATCTTTTATTTTCTACTAGCAATACCTTTTTATCCAAAGCATTTCTTACCGTGTTTAAAAGTCTGTTTAAGTCGGGCGGTTTGGATATATAGTCAAAAGCCCCCAAACGCATCGTTTGAATAGCAGTGTCTATGTCTCCATGACCAGAAATCATAACAATGGGAACTTCAGGTTTTATTTTCTTTGTTTTTTCTAACACTTCCACACCATCCATTTTTGGCATTTTAATATCACATAAAACCAAGTCATAGTCCTGATTTTTGATCATTTCTAATCCAGCCAATCCATCTGCAGCTTCTTCTACATGGTACGTTTCGTTTTCTTCTGAAATAATTTTATTTAAAACTCTTCTGATCGCAGCCTCATCTTCAATGATTAATATTTTTGACATCGCTTTTATTTTTGATTTGTAAGATGAATTCTCCTTTGAGGAAATGGAAATGTAATATGATGTTCTCTAAATTTTTTATCGATTGCAAAACGCAAATCACTTTTTACAGATACATGCTCATAACTGTTATTGATCTTAAACAGCAGTTTAAATTGGATCGAACTTTCACCAAAATCTGTTAACAATACTTTTGGGGTCATCGATTTTAATACCTTGGGGTGTGCTTCTGCAACCTCAATTAAAATCGTTTTTACCAATTCTAAATCTGCACCATAGGAAATACTAAGGTTAATTCCTTCGGTGGTCTGTGACCCGTTTTGAGTCCAATTAAACAAACTATTTGTCAGGAACTTATGATTTGGGATGATCAGCACCTTGTTATCAATGGTAACAGCTCTGGTCGTCCTTAAACGAATCTCTTCTACTTTACCAACTTTGTTCTCTATTTCAATAATGTCATTTACATGTAGTGATTTATCAACCAGAATAAAAATACCGGACATGATGTCTTGAAATAAGGTTTGCAAACCCAATCCAATCCCCACTAATAATGCTGCAGATCCTGCCAATAAAACACTGAGTTTTATTCCTGAAGACTCTAAGGCAACAATAAAGACGATAGAATACACAAAATACTTTGTAAAGGAAAATACTGCTTTGAACTTCCCTTTATTTTCTTCATCTAATTTTCTGTTTACAATCTTTTTTAAGAGTTTTAAAAATAAACTTGTTAAGAAAAAAACAAGGATTACAAACAGCATTGTTTTCACATCCATGTGAATATCATCTGTAATATTTATAGAATAACTTAAAAACTCTTTTAATTTTATCATAAATCCTAGCTTTTATAGGTTAACCACGTAAACAAATCTTTGTACGTAGGTTTTTTACCATACATTAGTATTCCTACTCTGTAAATTTTAGCAGCCAACCAAACCATCCCCACAAATGTAATCATTAATGACGCCATCGAAATGGCAATTTCATACCATGATACTCCGAAAGGAACCCGCATCAACATAACAATTGGTGAAGTAAATGGAATGTGTGAAAACAGAACAGCGATTGAGCCATGAGGGTCATTAATCACGGTTGCAAAACCAACATACACCCCTAAAATTAATGGCAACATTATGGGCAACATAAATTGCTGTGTATCTGTTTCATTATCAACAGCTGCTCCAATGGCAGCAAATAATGAACTGTATAGCATGAAACCTCCCAAGAAATAAAATATAAATAATACAAACAATTTTAAAATAGGAAGCTGTAAAATTTCTTGAATAACAAGCATACTCTTGTCTCCTGTCGCTGTCTTTTTTATAGTCTCCATTTGTTCTGATGGAATTCTTGCTGATTGCATTTCTACGATATCTACCCCAAAAATAGAGGAGGCAACGGTTACAATTCCAAAAATTAGGATTCCCCAGATAAAGAACTGTAACAAACCTGCCGATGCATTCCCTAAGATTTTACCCATCATCAGCTGGAAAGGTTTTACGGAAGAAACAATGATTTCAATAATCCTACTGGTCTTTTCTTCAATCACACTTCTCATTACTGAGGTTCCGTATATCATGACAAACATCATTAACAAATAACCAGCAACCAAACCAAGACCTATTTTTAAACCGTTGATTAATTTTGAAGACTCTTCTCCAGAAAAATCGAACATTTTTATCGATGTTTTAATCTTAGAGGCTTTGATCTTTTCTAAGTCAATACCAAATTTATTAAGCTTTTCATTTCTAATTTTAGAGGCAATTTTATTTTCTAGGGAATTCATTAATGACATTCCTGGAGAATCTTTGGAATAAAATTCTATGGATTTCGCTAACAATTCTAGACTGTCTTGCTTGGGAATAAATAAAGCTCCGTAATAATTTCCCGCTTCCACTTTTTTCTTTGTTTCTTCAATTCCTAGAACGGTATAATCCTTGTAATGAATAGTTTTGGTATCTTTAAAATCTTCCTTAGAAAACAACTCAGAGTGGTCAACGTATACTATTTTTTTAACTTTTTCATCGTTTTTCTGCATTAAAAAATAGATCAAAGCACCCATACCCACCATAATTAATGGGCTCAAAAAGGTCATGACAATAAATGACTTATTGCGAACTTTTGCTATAAATTCTCTGTGAATAATTAATGTTAACTTGTTCATTTTCTAACTGTTTTTTTGCACTGCTTGAATAAAAATATCATTTGCTGTTGGAATCAATTCTACAAAATGTTGTACTTCTCCTCTATTGGTTAAAAAAGAAAGTAAATCATTTGCTGAGTTTCCTTCGGTTAATTTTACATTTAAAGTTAACCCTTCATTTAATAATTTGAAGTTTGAAGGAGACACCTCAAAGTTTTGTTTCAATTCTAGTGCTACTAGTCTTGCATTTGTTGTCGTTAATCCGACCTGAAAGGTATGGGTTCTAAAATTGCGTTTAATATCAGCTAATTTTCCGTCTAAAATTTTATTTGATTTGTCTATCAATGCAATTTCATCACACATTTCCTCCACAGATTCCATTCTGTGTGTTGAAAAAATAATCGTTGCTCCTTCCTCGCGCAACTGTAATATTTCTTTGGCAATTAATTGAGCATTTATAGGGTCAAAGCCAGAAAATGGCTCATCAAATATTAACAGTTTTGGCTGATGCAAAACAGTCACAATGAACTGTACTTTTTGCGCCATCCCCTTAGACAATTCTTCAATTTTTTTATCCCACCAAGCAGAGATGTCAAATTTATCAAACCAATATTGTAAGCGTTTTTTCGCTTCATATTTGGACATCCCTTTCAATTGTGCCAAATACAAAGCTTGCTCGCCTACTTTCATTGATTTATACAAACCACGTTCCTCGGGTAAATATCCAATATGTGCAATATGCTTTGGTGCTAGCGGCTCTCCATCCAAAAGTATCATACCACTATCTGGCATCGTAATTTGGTTTACAATTCTAATTAAAGAGGTTTTTCCCGCCCCATTTGGCCCCAATAATCCAAAAACACTTTCTTTTGGAATTTTTAGAGATACATCATTTAATGCTGTAAAATCTCCATATGTTTTAACAACATTCTTTACTTCTAATAAATTCCTCATTGAATTCGATCTTTATATTTCTCTTTACTATTAAGCTCAAATTTACATAATTTATTAGGAACTTAAATTGAAAGAATGACTATGTTTTTGAACTTCGTTATGTTAAAATTTACTATGCATGCATAATTTTTTTATATTTATTATGCGTGCATAATAAATTTTCTTATATTTGATCCAATGGATAAATACAAATCGATAGATCATCAACTAAGAGCAACCTGGCAAGCAGTTGCAAAAATGTATAATGAACAAGCAACAAAGCATGACAGTACAATGGCTACCGCCTTTGTTTTGCTTAATATAGACACAAAAAAAGGAACACAATCTACAGCTCTTGGGCATTCGATGGGAATGGAACCCACAAGTCTCTCAAGAATTTTAAAAACGATGGAAGACAAAGGCGCTATTTGTAGAGAAAAAAATCCTAATGATGGAAGAAGCGTGATCATTAAATTGACCAATTATGGAAAAGAAATGCGAAAAATTTCCAAAGGTCATGTAATTCAATTTAATGAAACAATTAAAAAACATCTTTCTGACAAAGAATTAGATGCTTTTTTTAAAGTGACCTCTACAATTAATAAAATGATTTCAGATAAAAGCATATTTGAAAACATGGAAACTGAATCAGTAAAAACAAATTAAACCAATGACAAGAAGAATTAAAAAAGTAGCAATCGTTGGCTCTGGAATTATGGGAAGTGGAATTGCATGTCATTTTGCAAATATTGGAGTTGAAGTACTCTTATTGGATATTGTCCCAAGAGAATTAAACGATCAAGAAAAAGCAAAAGGACTTACCCTAGAAGACCGTGTTGTTCGCAATAGGTTGGTCAATACAGCATTAAAGACCTCCTTAAAATCCAAACCCTCTCCTATTTATTCTCAGAAATTTGCAGAAAGAATTTCCACAGGAAATATTGAAGATGATTTGCATAAGATCAAAGAGGTAGATTGGGTAATGGAAGTTGTCGTAGAACGTCTAGACATTAAACAACAAGTTTTTGAGAAAATCGAAAAATTTAGAACTCCAGGAACTTTAATTACTTCAAATACCTCGGGAATTCCAATCAAATTCATGAATGAAGGTAGAAGTGATGACTTTCAAAAACATTTTGCAGTCACTCATTTTTTTAATCCTCCTAGATACCTAAAGTTATTTGAAGTTGTACCCGGACCTAAATGTTCGCAAGAAGTGACAGACTTCTTAATGATGTATGGTGATAAATTTCTAGGAAAAACAGCTGTTTTAGCAAAAGATACACCTGCATTTATTGGGAATAGAATTGGAATTTTTGGAATCATGAGTTTGTTTCATGTTGTGAAAGAAATGGGATTAACCATTGAAGAAGTTGATAAATTAACAGGACCCGTTATCGGCAGACCAAAATCTGCTACCTTTAGAACCATTGATGTGGTAGGATTGGATACTCTGGTTCACACGGCTAATGGAGTCAAAGACAACTGTCCAAATGACGAGATGAGAGATCAATTTGTAATTCCAGATTTTGTAAATACCATGATGGAAAACAATTGGTTAGGGAGTAAAACCAAACAAGGTTTTTACAAAATGACTAAAAATGCCAATGGTAAAAAAGAAATCTTATCCTTGGACTTAAATACCCTAGAATACAGAGCGAAAAAATCTGCAAAATTTGAAACCTTAGAACAAACAAAAAAGATTGATCATGTTACCGATCGTTTTAAAGTATTGGTTGCAGGTAAAGACAAAGCGGGTGAATTTTATAGAAAGAGTTTTGCGGCAATGTTTGCATACGTTCAAAATAGAATTCCAGAAATTTCTGATGAACTCTACAGAATTGATGATGGACTCAGAGCTGGTTTTGGATGGGAACACGGTCCTTTTGAAATCTGGGATGCTATTGGAGTTGCCCAAGGAGTTGAAATGATGAAAGCTGAAAACAAAGAACCTGCTGCGTGGGTAACTGAAATGTTAGCAAACGGGGTTACTTCTTTTTATTCTGTAAAAGAAGGAGCAACGCTTTATTACGATATCCCTGCTAAATCCTACCTTAAAAAACCTGGACAAGATTCATTTATCATTTTAGACAATATTAGAAAGACAAATGAAGTATGGAAAAATTCTGGAGCGGTCATTGAAGATATAGGTGATGGTATTTTAAATCTCGAATTTCAATCCAAAATGAATACCATTGGAGCGGATGTTCTGACAGCAATCAACAAGGCAATAGATATGGCCGAAACAAATTATCAAGGACTCGTTGTTGGAAACCAAGCTGCTAACTTTTCGGTTGGGGCCAACATAGGAATGATTTTTATGATGGCTGTAGAACAAGAGTATGATGAATTAAATTACGCCATCAAGTATTTTCAAGATACCATGATGCGCATGCGTTACTCTTCCATTCCTACAATTGCTGCTCCTCACGGAATGGCATTAGGAGGTGGATGCGAAATTTCATTACACGCAGACAAAGTAGTGGCAGCTGCTGAAACCTACATGGGATTAGTAGAATTTGGAGTAGGTGTGATTCCTGGCGGAGGTGGTTCTAAAGAAATGGCATTGAGAGCATCAGATCTGTTTCATAAAGGAGATGTTCAATTGAATGTCTTACAAGAGCACTTCTTAACTATTGGTATGGCCAAAGTGGCAACTTCTGGATATGAAGCTTTCGATTTAGGATTGCTTCAAAAAGGGAAAGATGTCATTGTTGTTAACAAAGAAAGACAGATTGCGCAAGCAAAACAACATGCTCTACTCATGGCAGAGGCAGGTTATAGTCAACCACCTGCTCGTAAAGATGTATTGGTACTTGGTAAACAAGCTTTAGGAATGTTCCTAGTAGGAACAGATTCTATGCAAGCAAGTCATTATATTTCAGATCACGACAAAAAAATCGCCAACAAACTTGCTTATGTAATGGCAGGAGGAGATTTATCAGAACCTACCAAAGTTACTGAACAGTATCTTTTAGATATAGAACGTGAAGCTTTTTTAAGTTTAACTACAGAGCGTAAAACTTTAGAACGCATTCAACACATGTTAAAAACTGGTAAACCGTTAAGAAACTAATACAATGAAAACAGCATACATAGTAAAAGGATATAGAACAGCCGTAGGAAAAGCTCCAAAGGGATTGTTTAGATTTAAAAGAACAGATGAATTGGCTGCTGAAACTATTCAGCATATGATGAAAGAAATTCCGCAGCTAGACGTCAAACGCATCGATGATGTCATTGTAGGAAATGCGATGCCAGAAGGATCTCAAGGACTTAATATGGCACGTCTCATCTCTTTAATGGGATTAAATAGCGTAGATGTTCCTGGGGTAACTGTCAATAGATTTTGTTCCTCTGGAGTAGAAACGATTGCCATGGCAACTGCCAAAATTCAAGCCGGTATGGCAGAATGTATCATTGCTGGTGGAGCAGAAAGTATGAGTGCAGTTCCTATGACAGGTTATAAACCAGAATTAAATTACAATACTGTCAAAGCAGGTCATGAAGATTACTACTGGGGAATGGGAAATACGGCAGAAGCAGTAGCAAACCAATTTAAAGTATCTAGAGAAGATCAAGACGAGTTTGCCTATCATTCTCATATGAAAGCGCTAAAAGCACAAGCTGAAAATCGTTTTCAAGATCAAATTGCACCCATTACGGTAAATCAAACGTATTTAGATGCAAACGGAAAGAAAGCAACCAAAAGCTACACCGTAACAAAAGATGAGGGACCAAGAGCCGGAACAAACAAAGAAGCATTGGCCAAATTACGTGCAGTTTTTGCCGCTGGCGGAAGTGTTACTGCTGGAAACTCCTCTCAAATGAGTGATGGAGCAGCTTTTGTCATGGTTATGAGTGAAGATATGGTCAAAGAACTAAATATTGAACCAATCGCAAGACTGGTAAACTACGCTGCTGCTGGAGTTGAACCAAGAATTATGGGAATAGGACCTGTTGCCGCTATACCAAAAGCTTTAAAGCAAGCTGGTTTGCAACAAAATGATATCGATTTAATTGAATTAAACGAAGCTTTTGCCTCTCAATCTTTGGCAGTAATCCGTGAATTAGATTTAAACCAAGATATCGTAAACGTAAATGGTGGAGCCATTGCATTAGGACACCCATTAGGTTGTACTGGAGCCAAACTTTCTGTGCAATTATTTGATGAAATGAGAAAGAGAAATATGAAAAATAAATATGGTCTGGTAACCATGTGTGTTGGAACAGGTCAAGGAGCTGCAGGTATATTCGAATTTTTAAAATAAACAATAAGGTTAATAAGATAAAAAATGAAAACACTAGAAAAAGACATTTTAAGAGGAGGACAATTCTTAGTAAAGGAATCTAAATGTGAAGATATCTTCACTCCAGAAGACTTTTCTGAAGAACAAATCATGATGCGAGATGCCGTTAGAGAATTTAACGATCGAGAAATTGTAGCTCATAGAGAACGATTTGAAGCAAAAGATTACAAGCTTACCGAAGAAGTAATGAAAAAAGCAGGTGAACTTGGTTTTCTCGGAGTAGCCGTGCCTGAAGAATACGGTGGAATGGGAATGGGCTTTGTTTCTACGATGATTACCTGTGAATATATTTCTAGTGGAAATGGATCATTGAGTACTGCTTTTGGAGCACACACAGGTATCGGAACGATGCCAATAACCCTATACGGTACAGAAGCACAAAAACAAAAATATGTTCCAAAATTAGCGAGTGGAGAATGGATGGGTGCTTATTGTTTAACAGAACCTGGTGCTGGTTCTGACGCAAACTCAGGAAAAACCACAGCAACTCTCTCTGAAGATGGAAAATCATACAAGATTAATGGTCAAAAAATGTGGATTTCAAATGCAGGCTTTTGTAATTTGATGATTGTTTTCGCTCGTATCGAAGATGATAAAAACATTACGGGTTTTATCGTTGAATATGATGGAGCAAGCCCTAATGGAATCACTTTAGGAGAAGAAGAACATAAATTAGGAATTCGTGCAAGTTCTACACGTCAGGTGTTTTTTAATGATACCGTTGTTCCGACAGAAAATATGTTATCGGTTCGTGGTGGTGGTTTCAAAATCGCTGTAAATGCACTAAATGTTGGACGTATCAAACTGGCTGCAGCATGTATTGACTCTCAAAGAAGAGTTACAGAAACTGCTTTAAAATATGCTACAGAGCGTAAACAATTTAAAACTCCAATTGCAAATTTTGGAGCTATCAAAGCAAAATTAGCAGAAATGGCTACCAATACCTATGCAGGAGAAGCTGCTAGTTACAGAGCTGCAAAAAATATAGAAGATCGAATTAATCAACGCCTAGCCAATGGGAATTCTCACAGTGAAGCAGAACTGAAAGGAGTGGAAGAATATGCTATTGAATGTTCTATTTTAAAAGTAACCGTTTCTGAGGATATTCAAGCCTGTGCTGATGAGGGTATTCAAATTTTTGGAGGGATGGGTTTTTCAGAAGAAACACCCATGGAAGCTGCATGGAGAGATTCGCGAATTTCAAGAATTTACGAGGGAACCAATGAAATTAATAAGATGCTTTCTGTTGGAATGCTGATAAAAAAAGCAATGAAAGGTCATGTAGATTTACTAGGACCTGCCACCGCAGTTGGAGAAGCATTAATGGGAATTCCATCTTTTGATACCCCTGATTATTCTGAATTATTTGCTGAAGAAAAAGAGATGATTTCTAAGTTGAAAAAAGTATTCTTAATGGTTGCCGGTACTGCAATTCAAAAATTTGGACCTGATTTAGAAAAACACCAACAATTATTATTGGCAGCGGCCAATATTTTAAATGAGATATATATGGCTGAATCTACCTTGTTGCGCTCAGAAAAAAACGCAAAACGTTTTGGAGAAGATGCACAGGAAGGACAAATCGCCATGGCAAGACTCTACCTATACAATGCTGTTGACATCGTTATTAAAAATGGCCGAGAAGGGATTGTCTCTTTTGCCGAAGGAGACGAACAACGTATGTTGTTAATGGGATTAAAGCGTTTTACCAAGTATACAAATTATCCTAATGTAATAGAATTAAGAAATCTAATTGCAGAAAAATTAAAAGCAAAAAATAAATATTGCTTTTAAAAATAAAAAATTCTAAACTTTTCAAGTTTAAAATTTAGTTAGTTGAGTATTTAAAGAGATCATTGTGAAAGGTGGTCTCTTTTTAATAAACTAGGAATTTGATTTTATTTGATATCTTTTCCAAAATAAACCCAATTTAAATACTTAAAGAAACCTTATGAGACCCGTTTATTATTTGCTAGTATGTTTGTTTTTCCTTTTTTGCAATAAGGCAGAAAAGGAGAACGAATTTCTCCCAGAAAAAAAAGAAAAAACTGTAAGTATCCCCAAACATCCAAAATTCAATTCCTACTGGAATAAAGGAAAAGCAGAAATCACTTCCTATGCGCTCACTCAAAGTAGGTATGGGGAAATTCATCAGGGAACAGCTATTAATATTTTTGTCACTGAACAATTTTTACCAAAAAAACAAGTAAAAGCAGATACTCAAAATAAAACTAATATTTCAATTTTAAAACTCAACAGTACTAAAAAATTTGTGACCGGAATCTATCCATATTCATTAATGACAAGTACCTTCTCTCCTATTGTCGGCTCTCAAAAAGCGATTAAAATTTCTTTTTCATCACAAGAGTGGTGTGGTAATACCTTTATACAATTAAACAACAGAGCACAATTTGAAATTGATTTTCGTTCCTATTTTGAAAAAAATGCTGACAAAGAACTTTTATTGAAAAAAAATACCCTAGAAAATGAACTTTGGAACCTACTTCGCATCAATCCAAAAAAATTACCAATAGGGAATATGGATATCATTCCTTCTTTTGAATTTTTAGCATTAAATCATCAAAAAATAAAAGCCTATAAGGCGAAGGCAATATTGAAGGAGGATGGAGATTTCATGATGTATTCTGTTGACTATCCAACACTAAAAAGAGAAGTAACAATTAAAGCCACCAAAGAATTTCCCTTTATCATAGAGCTGGACAGAAACAACTACCAAAAATGGAAAAAAATTAACAACCAAAGCAACAAGAATTAAAACAATTTTAACGGCGTATTGGAATAAAAATGGCGTAACAGACACAGAGGAAAGAAAGTCCTTAGGTATGTAATTCATAATTGATTTTATACTAAAAAAGAGAGTACGATTGTACTCTCTTTTTTAGTATAGAATAGTCTTAGCCTACTCTAAAGCACCTAAATATCGTTCTGCATCTAAGGCAGCCATACAACCAGTTCCTGCTGCTGTTACGGCCTGCCTGTATTCTTTATCTTGAATATCTCCGGCAGCAAATACTCCTGGTAAATTTGTTTTAGTAGTCTTTCCTTCTGTAATCAAATACCCCGTTTCATCCATGTCTAAAACACCTTTGAATAAATCTGAATTGGGTGTATGTCCGATTGCTATAAAAACTCCAGTCACAGAAATATCGTGTTTTTCTTTTGTTTGATTGTGAATAACTCTCACTCCTCCTACTACATTAGTCCCTAAAACTTCATCTATTTCAGTATTGTATAATACCTCAATATTTGGAGTTTTATTCACCCGATGTTGCATTGCTTTGGAAGCTCTCATAAAGTCTTTACGAACCAAAACAGTAACTTTGTTACAAATATTAGACAAATAGGTTGCTTCTTCTGCAGCAGTATCTCCTGCTCCAACAACTACAACATCTTGCCCTTTGTAGAAAAAGCCATCACAAGTAGCACAAGCAGAAACTCCACCACCAATTAAACGTTGTTCACTTTCTAATCCTAGATATTTAGCTGTAGCCCCCGTAGAAATAATAACCGTTTCCGCCTCAATATGTTTTGATTCATCAACGATGATTTTGTGAATACCCCCTATTTGATCGCTCAAATCAACATTAGTCACCATCCCAAAACGAACTTCAGTTCCAAAACGCTCAGCTTGTTTTTTCAAATCTTCCATCATTGCAGTACCGTCTGTACCCTCAGCATATCCTGGAAAATTATCTACTTCTGTCGTTGTTGTCAATTGACCTCCCATTTGCATGCCTGTATACATAACCGGTTTCATATCTGCTCTTGCAGCATAAATTGCAGCAGTATAACCCGCTGGCCCTGAACCAATGATGAGACATTTTATTTTTTCTATATTTTCAGACATAATTCATTCTTTTAAGAGCGTAAATGTATCAATTTTTAGACCTTTGTAAAACCAATGTTTATAAGTTTTGATAATGAAAATATAATTCAAATCAATGCACTTTCAGCACTCAATAATAACAAATGATTTGGTTGTTAATTTATAAAAAGAATGTATATTTGCAGTCCTTAAATGAAGAATCATTTTCGGGGTGTAGCGTAGCCCGGTCATCGCGCCTCGTTTGGGACGAGGAGGTCGCAGGTTCGAATCCTGCCACCCCGACTAAAAAGCCGAAATCTTACGATTTTGGCTTTTCTTATTTTATCAAAAATGTATACAGTTTATATTCTTTTTTCTGAGCAATTACACAAGTATTATGTGGGCTACTCAAGTAAAAATATCAAAGAAAGGCTTAAAGAACATCTTTACAATCACAAAGGGTTTACTGCAAAAGCAAAAGATTGGACCATCATGTATCAACTAGAAATCAATTCAAAATCTGAAGCATTGATTCTCGAAAGAAAAATCAAAAAAAGAGGTGCTAAAAGATATTTGAACGATATCGCGTCACGCTAAAAGCGTGAAGGTCGCAGGTTCGAATCCTGCCACCCCGACTAAAAAGCCGAAATCTTACGATTTTGGCTTTTCTTATTTTATCAAAAATGTATACAGTTTATATTCTTTTTTCTGAGCAATTACACAAGTATTATG
>Ga0228661_1000190_pt1 | contig 11228 bp, 10 predicted proteins | sample 75DmetaG_FD_182857 | JGI IMG/M metagenome (GOLD analysis project Ga0228661, IMG submission 182857) | Seawater microbial communities from Monterey Bay, California, United States - 75D | ecosystem: Environmental > Aquatic > Marine > Coastal | place: USA: California | collected 2016-11-14
TAACCCAAACCTTCTTCTCCACTCTTCTATGGTGGTTCTATTTACGTTATACATCTTCATTAATTGTTGTTTTGTTATTCTTTCTTCCATTGTTTCTCTTCTTCTTTTTTTAATAGTTCTTTAAATAATTTTTGATACCCTTCTTTATCTTTTTTCATTCGATAAGGTTCTAATTCTTTGTAGAAGTTTTTAACCAGTTTTGATTTTCTGATGAAATCATCAATGAACTCTTTTGGATTTTCTTTAATCCATTTTATAGATTCAGAATCTAATTTAGTTTGTTTCATCTTTAAACAGTTTTATATAAATAGTATCAACCTTTAGTTTTTAAGTAATAGGTTATAATCTTTTTTCAAAATTTTTATTTGTTTGAACACTTCAGTATTGGATACACCAATCCCCTTTAAGAATTTTACTTCCTTTTTTGTTTTAATTCTAAACTTCCTCAGACCAGTTCGATTGAATCACCCATATCTGATTTATAGTAGAACCCTTTTTGATACTATCGGAGAAACCTCTTCCATTATGTATAGATGTTATTTCAATCTTATAGAATACTATCCGACTTCTAACCCACTAACTATTCATTAGAACCCTCGTGGGTGATTGGTATTTTACCCTATGATGGATACCAGTATCTATTATAAGTATTACAAAGTGTAGGAAAACGTAAAAAAATAGAGGGTTTTTATTTAATAACTTCTACAATAGGAGGAGTAACATCAACTTCATCTTCTCTATTAATTCGTTCTTCACGAATTAAACCTTTCTTATAAATGGAATGGACGTGGTTGTTTTTAAATACATTACCACGAGGTGTTTTTAACCCTTCCTCATTTAGAATTTGAGATATCTTTCTGTATCCAATAGGGGTAAGAAAATGTTCCTTAAAACCCCTTATTTTGTCAAATAAATACTGTTGATAATTGGAATATGGAGAACTCCAAAGATGAGTTGTTCTTATTGATATTGAGAATGTTACGAGTAATTTATAGGAGTAAGAATAATTGTCACGAGTAACTACTCCACTGTAACGGATTTCGCTAAATTTCTGGGTTGATCTACATTTTTATCCAGCATTACTGCGATATGATAGGACAACAGTTGAAAAGGAATGGTAGTTAATAAAGGAGTGAATGCTTCCTCTGTCTCTGGTATCTCTATTACATGATCTGCAATTTCTTTTACCTGTGTATCTCCTTCAGTAACAACCGCAATGATCTTCCCTGATCTAGATTTTATTTCCTGAATATTACTCACTACTTTTTCGTAATGACCTTTACTTGTTGCAATCACAAAAATTGGCATATTTTCGTCTATCAAAGCAATAGGACCGTGTTTCATTTCAGCTGCAGGATAACCTTCTGCATGAATATAAGAAATCTCTTTTAACTTTAAAGCGCCTTCTAAAGCTACTGGAAAATTAAACCCTCTTCCTAAATACAAGCAATTTTTAGCATCTTTATACACAGCTGCAATCTCTTTTACGGTAGCATCAATGTTTAACAATTGTTCTACTTGGTTCGGGATCAATTCCAATGCTCTCAAATAGTTTTGAAACTTCGATGTTGAAAAAGTCCCTTTTTCTTTTGCTAATTTTAATGCAATCAAAGAAAGTACTGTAATTTGTGTTGTAAATGCTTTTGTTGAAGCTACTCCAATTTCTGGTCCCGCGTGTGTGTAGGATCCTGCATGTGTTTCTCTTGCAATAGACGAACCCACTACATTACAAACTCCAAAAACAAAGGCACCTTTGGACTTTGCCAATTTGATGGCCGCTAGAGTGTCTGCCGTTTCACCAGATTGAGAAATAGCAATGACAATGTCTTTCGATGTTATTACAGGGTTTCTATACCTAAATTCTGAAGCATATTCTACCTCAACAGGAATTCTTACAAACTCTTCAAGTAAATATTCTCCAACCAATCCTGCGTGCCAAGAAGTTCCACAAGCAATGATAATAATTCTATCTGCATTTAAAAACTTTGAAAGATGATCATCAATTCCAGACATTTTAATCATGCCTTGATCGGGTAACATTCGACCTCTGTATGTATCTATAATTGCTTTGGGTTGTTCGTGAATTTCTTTGATCATAAAGTGATCATAACCCCCTTTTTCTATTTGCTCTAGACTCATTTGTAATTCTAAAACATTAGGAGTGACAAGAGAATCATTTTGAATTTTACGAACTTGAACTTGTCCTCCAAGTTTTATGATCGCCATTTCTTCGTCTTCTATATAAATCGCATCTTTGGTATATTCTATAAATGGAGATGCGTCTGAAGCCACAAAAAACTCTTTATTTTCTTTCCCTATACCAATAGCAATAGGACTTCCTAAACGTGCAACAACCAATTCATCTGGTTTTGTTTTATCAAAGACAGCAATTGCATAAGCCCCAATAACGCTGGTTAATGCCAGTTGAACCGCCTTCCCCAACTTACAGCCCTCGTTTTTCTTTACTTCTTCTATTAAATTTACAAGAACTTCTGTATCGGTATCACTTTTAAAATCATAGCCTCTAGAAATCAATTCTTTTCTTAAGGAATCATAATTTTCTATAATTCCATTGTGTACGATGGCTAATTCTCCAGATTGAGATAAGTGTGGATGAGAATTGACATCGTTTGGAACTCCATGAGTAGCCCAACGGGTATGTCCAATTCCTATCTGTCCTTTTTTTCTTATTTCTTCTTTATTGGTAATAAGCTCTAAATCAGAGACCTTTCCTTTGGTTTTGGAAAGATGAATTTCTTCGCCGTCATATAACATTACACCAGAGCTGTCGTAGCCTCTGTATTCCAATCTTTTTAATCCGTTTATTACTATTGGGTAAGCATCTCTATAACCAATATATCCTGCAATTCCACACATAGTTATTTCTTTTTCTAATTTTAATCTTGTTGCTCAGAGTAGGAAATCTTAAACATTACTTTTTTAGCCCCATTATCTGTGTGATGGTTAAAAATAGTAACTGCTTTAGGATTCCAACTGTAATTTGTAAAGGTAGTATCTCTGTCTTGTAAAATTTTTAAATCGGTTCTATTGATCGTTTTTAATTTTAAACTAGGAGAATAATCGGTTTCTCCACTTAAAATATCTGATACGTAATCTGTAATTTTAAAGGTATATTTTTCTGGATTTCCATCACTATCTCTTTCTAACAAGCCACCAAAAACAGCAGTACCTTCTGTATATATGTCTTTTATATAACTCTGAACTAGATTCGCTCCCTCCTCATCACTCTTGTACAAGAAAAGTTGATACGGTAGCGCTGAATTATCTGCAGACTGATTGATATAGAAAGTCAATGAGGCGTCATTTACCAGTAAGTTCTGATCTCTCAAGGCTGCCAATTCGTCGGCTTCGAAGAGGGTTATTTTTGCTTCACTTCCTGCAGCACCTTGTATTTTTACTTCATTATTTACAGGATAGATTTTCTCTTCCATTTTGTAGGTACTTGCTTTGATCCCCGACAACAAAAAACTATCATTTTTATAGATCGTATCAATAGCAACACCGTCTTTTTTAGAAGAAACTAAGTTTGTATAATATACTTCTATCGATGGTTTGACTGAACCATTAAAATCAAAAGAAATCAAAGAACCATCGTTTCCTGATGCTTCTAAAATAAGGCCTCTAAAATAATTATTAAACGCCTCTTGGGATGCAAATTCTGCAGAACCGTATTTCTTTAAAAAGAGCTCGTTAAAAACATCTTCTTTTAAGGGAACGAAACCAAAAGGAAGGGGGATGGAGGAAGAACTTGAACTTGTATAAGTAACGATGTCTGTTTTAACAGGTGTCTTTTGATCGCTTAACCATCTTTTAACCCTTACTGTGTCTGTTGCTGCTTGTGGAGTAAACTGAAAATCATTCGAAGCATTTAAAACTGTTAGAGGCAATTGTTTTTCAAATACATGATCTGAATTATAACTATTTAACTTAGAGGGGTCTGATGGATTCAATCTACTTAAGTAGGTACTTGACTGGTATATATTTAAATTAAACGCTTTGGATTGGTTTCCAATTATGGAATCCAACTCATAGGCCGTCCCTTCATCATTTAATCTGACTCGGTATGGCATTCTAACAAAAACAGTATCTATGGTCGTCACTACTATTGTTGAATCTGAGTCATAAGCAGAACGTTTTAAATTTAAATCTATGGCAATCTGAGAAATAATGGATGCTTCAATTTTTTCATACTCATCGCTTGCGTGCACTCCTAACAAATACTCTGGCGCATCAGAAATGGTAAAGTTACTTGTAACAACCTTTGTGACAGGACTATTTTCAACTCGAGCGTTTACAAGCACAGAACCTGTTGAAAATGCCGTATTTCTAATCACATTTGAATCTATATCTACGAAGTCTTTTTCACATGACAGAAGAGTAGAAAACATCACTACTATAGCAGCAATATAAGGGCTTTTTTGAAAAAATTTTCTCACTATATAACAATTAATTCGCTGCAATTAAATCAGCATAAAAATTTAAATAACTTTCTTTTAAGTCTTCAGATTGATATTCTAAAACAGGGATTTCTTTTTCTTCTAAAAAAGAAGAAAGTTCTTCTGAAATTGTTTCACTACCATGAATAATTGCATCTGAATTTTCTATGGCACTTTTTAAGATGTTTGTAAAATTTGGCGTCTGTATTGTGGTGATTTTTTCCTCAGTAATATGGTCAAATTTTATCTTATCTGCCAGTGTTTCATTTAAGTTCCCTTCAAAACTATTATCGTATAAAGAAGTTATAATTTTACTTTCTGTAAACAACGGTTCTTCTTTGTAAAATTCTTTTAGATAAAGAGGTAATAAAGATGCCATCCAACCGTGAACATGAATAATATCTGGAGCCCAGTTGAGTTTCTTTACAGTTTCAATAACTCCTTTTGCAAAGAAAATTGCACGTTCGTCATTGTCTGAGAACAAGTTCCCATCTTCGTCTGTAAACACCGCTTTTCTTTTAAAGTATTCCTCGTTATCTATAAAGTACACTTGCATCCTTTCCTTGGGGATAGACGCTACTTTTATAATCAATGGCATGTCCATGTCATTGACAACGAGATTCATTCCAGACAAGCGAATTACTTCGTGTAATTGGTGTCTTCGCTCATTGATTACGCCAAACCTAGGTGTAAAAATTCTTGTTTGTACTCCCTTAGAATGTGCGTTCTTCGCAACATTAAAGGCTGTTGATGATAGCTCTGTTTCAGGTAAATAGGGAACTACTTCCGAGGAAACAAATAATATTCTCTTGTCCTTCATTAAATCAAACTCTTTTATAAGATGTGCAAAAATACAAATTTTTATGCTAATATCATGTTAAAATGGTAAGTTTGCAGACTTTACTTAATTTTTTTGAATGAACATTTTTAAGACTAAAAAAGAAATAAAATCTTATTTAACAGCTCAAAATCAACAAAATAAGACCATTGGATTTATCCCAACCATGGGAGCACTTCATAAAGGCCATTTATCTTTGATCCAAGAAGCAAAGAAAAAAAATGACCTGGTTGTTGTCAGTATCTTTATTAACCCTACACAATTTAACAATACATCGGATTTTGCAAAGTATCCAAAGACTATAGAAAATGACACCCAACTATTAAATCGTGTTTTTTGTGATGTTTTATTTCTTCCCTCTGCAGACGAAATTTATAACAATAACATAGCTTCAGAAAAATTCGACTTTGAAGGCCTAGAAGATCAAATGGAAGGGAAATTTCGACAGGGTCATTTTGATGGAGTTGCAACGGTTGTAAAAGCTTTTTTTGAAATTATCAATCCTGACATCGCTTATTTTGGTCAAAAGGATTTTCAACAGTTACAAATCATTAAAAAAATGGTTAAAAAATACCATCTGAATACGAAAATTAAAGGCTGTCCTATTTTTAGAGAGGCCGATGGTTTGGCAATGAGTTCTAGAAACGTCAGATTATCGAAAGAACACCGAACTGCAGCTCCTTTTATTTATAAAACTCTTAAGGAGGTTCGTGATAAGTTTAATGTGAAAAATGCAACTAAAGCAACTGAGTGGGTTGAAAACGAATTTAAAAAAAATACTTTTTTGGAGTTGGAATATTTTACAATTGCTGATGAAAAAACATTAGAAAGTGCTGAAAGCAATGAATCTGATAAAAAATACCGGGCTTTTATTGCAGTATTTGCAGGAGAAATTCGATTAATTGACAACATTCAAATACAAAATGATTAACCAAAAAATTCCTATTTTTGCCTCATGCTAGTACAAGTTGTAAAATCTAAAATCCATCGTGTAAAAGTTACGGGTGCAGATTTAAATTATATAGGGAGCATTACCATTGATGAAGATTTAATGGATGCCGCCAATATTATTGAAGGAGAACGTGTTCAAATTGTAAACAATAACAATGGAGAGCGTTTAGAAACCTATGCCATTCCAGGACCTCGCGGAAGTGGGGAAGTTACTTTAAACGGAGCTGCTGCAAGAAGAGTTGCAGTGGGTGATGTATTAATTTTAATCGTTTATGGATTTATGGATTTTGAAGAAGCCAAAAACTTTAAACCCTCTTTGGTTTTTCCAAACGAAAAAGACAATACCCTTACCTAGTGATTTTTTCCGCAAAAAAAATTTTAAAAACAATACTACCTCTTTTTTTTGGAGCCGCATTAGTTTGGTATTCTCTTTCTAAAATCTCTCTCATTGTTCTGGTTGGGTATTTTAAAGAAGCGAATTATGGCTGGATTTCCCTTGGATTATTTTTTGGAATTCTAAGCCATCTTTCCAGAGCTTACAGATGGAAATTCATGCTGGAGCCTATGGGTTTCCAACCAAGATTTACAAACAGTGTTTTAGCCGTTTTAGTAGGCTACTTGGTAAACCTAGCCGTGCCAAGAGCAGGAGAAGTCTCTAGAGCGTTTGTCCTAACAAATTACGAACAAATCCCATTCGAAAAGGGGTTTGGAACGATTGTCGCAGAAAGAATTGCAGATTTAATTATGATGCTATGTATTATCATCATTACTCTTTTTGTTCAATTTGATTTTATCTATAAACTCCTGACCACAAATTTTAATCCAAACAAGATTATTATAAGCCTGGTTCTTTTCGTAATCATATGTTACATTTTTTCTTTTTTTGTAAAAAAAGCTACCTCAGGATTTTTATTAAAAATCAAAACCTTTATTACTGGTTTGGTAGAGGGGGCTACAAGTATTTTTAAAATGAAAAACAAATGGGCTTTCATCTTTCACACCCTTTTTATTTGGCTAATGTATATCGCCATGTTTTGGGCAACAATCCCTGCAATTAATGGACTGGAAGTTCCCTTAGGAGGAATTTTAATTGGATTTATTGCTGGTGGATTTTCAATTGCAGCAACCAATGGAGGAATTGGCCTATATCCAATTGCCGTTGCTGGTGCCTTAGCCTTATTTGACGTTCCCTCTGATCCCGCAACTGCTTTTGGATGGATTATGTGGACTGCACAAACGGCTATGATCATCGTTTTTGGAGGACTGGCTTTTCTATTTCTTCCTATATACAATAAAACAAAGTGATTGATTGCGATTTGAAAACAACCCCTTAAATGGATAGGGTCCATATGTGAAAATTAGTTGACCTGTCATTGTTGTAAAAAATTTTAAAAGACTAATTTTAATATCGCTGTGAAACTTGTAACTTTGAATCTTTCAAACCTATTCTATGGCGAAAACCAAAACAACTTTTATCTGTCAAAACTGTGGGACTCAGCATGCAAAATGGGTTGGGCAATGTGGCGCTTGTAAAGAATGGAATACAATTATGGAAGAAGTAGTGCAGAAGGAAGAAAAACGTTCATGGAAACAAGCTAAAACAGCAAAAAAAAAAATAAATAAACCGTTGAAAATTTCCGACATTCAGACAAACTCTGAAGAGAGGATTATGACCAATAACAAAGAATTAGATACTGTTTTAGGAGGTGGTTTGGTGAAAGGATCTGTAACGCTTTTAGGAGGTGAACCAGGGATTGGCAAATCAACTTTATTGTTACAAATAGCTCTAAATATTGCTCAAAAAGTCTTGTATGTTTCTGGTGAGGAGAGTCAATCTCAAATTAAAATGAGAGCAGAAAGGTTATCTGCAAAAACTTCAAATTGTCTCATTTTAACGGAAACAAATACACAACAAATTTTTAAAAATATTGAAGAAATAAATCCAGAAGTGTTGGTAATAGACTCTATACAAACACTCCATACAAATACGATAGAAGCTTCCCCTGGAAGTATTTCTCAAATCAGAGAAACTGCTGCAGAACTAATAAAATTTGCCAAAGAAACCGCAACCCCTGTTTTATTAATTGGGCATATTAATAAAGATGGAAACATCGCTGGTCCTAAAATTTTAGAACATATGGTAGATGTTGTTTTACAATTTGAAGGCGACAGAAATCACACCTATAGAATTGTGCGTTCACAAAAAAATAGATTTGGGACAACCTCAGAATTAGGTATTTACGAAATGCTTTCGTCTGGATTGAGAGAAATTTCAAATCCATCAGAAATTTTAATTTCCAAAAAAGATTCAGATTTAAGCGGAACAGCAATTGCATCAACTCTCTAAGGAATTAGGCCTTTGATGATCGAAATTCAAGCCTTGGTCTCTACAGCAGTATATGGAACTCCTCAGCGTTCTACAACCGGATATAATCTGAAAAGACTGAACATGATTTTAGCTGTTTTAGAAAAAAGAGCTGGTTTTAAATTAGGGGCTAAAGATGTCTTTTTAAATATTACTGGAGGCATCAATGTGGATGACCCGGCTATTGACCTCGCTGTTGTTGCGGCTATTTTATCCTCTAACCAAGATATTGCAATCAACCCAAGTGTTTGTTTTGCGGCAGAAGTTGGTTTGGCTGGAGAAATTAGACCTGTTTCTAGAATAGATCAACGAATTATAGAGGCAGAAAAACTAGGTTATAAAACACTTGTCGTATCAAAATACAACAAAATTTCATCTGTAAATCACAAAATTAAATTGATCTTAGTTGGTAAGATTGAAGAAGCTTTTGCTACTTTATTTGCATAAAAAAACCGGACAAAAATGTTCGGTCTTTTGATAAATTTCGAGATCTTATTTTTTATTCACCACTTTAATGTACTTATCTAAAGCCATTGTCATAGAAGGTGTTTCAGGAGTAGGCGCAGTAATATCGCACTTTAATCCAGCTTCCGTTGCGGCTCTGACGGTAGAGTTTCCAAAAACGGCAATTCTTGTTTCATTTTGTTTGAAATTAGGGAAGTTCTTCAATAATGATTCTATTCCTGAAGGACTAAAAAAGACCAATACATCATAAAAAACATTTTCTAAATCAGACAAATCACTCACAACAGTTCTGTACAAATCCAATCGCGTCCATTTTACTCCTAAACCATCTAGTTCTCTTGGAATTAAGGGCTTTAATTTGTCTGAACTTGGCAATAAAAAAGTTTCGTTTTTATGCTTCTTAATTAGCTTTATCAAATCAGGAAAGGTTCGTGTACCCACGTATATTTTACGTTTTCTGTACACCACATATTTCTGCAAGTAATAGGCCACAGCTTCTGACTGACAAAAGTACTTCATTGAATCTGGCACTTTAAAACGCATTTCTTCTGCAATCCTAAAGAAGTGATCAACAGCATTTCTACTTGTTAAAATAATCGCAGTAAAATCATTTAGATCAACTTTTTCTCCCCTAACCTCTTTGACGCTAATCCCTTCTACATGAATAAAAGATCTAAAATCAATTTTTACTTTCTGCTTTTCAGATAGCTCAAAATACGGAGATGTTTCTGTCTTTGGCTTGGGTTGCGATACTAAAATTGTTTTCACTTTCATTTGTTTTCTTTTTCTAGTTAAAACATCCATTTAAACAGCATGAATAGCGGTGCTATTTCAAAGGCGCAAAGGTACAAAATAAAATAAAACAACTCACTAAAAACCAGCTTTTTATTAATAATGACATGTAATAGAAAACGTACAGAAAAAACAAATATTGAAAAATAAATTAAAAAAAGAATGTTTAATTGCGAATATTGAACTAAAACAAGGGAAATTAGTAAAAAAAATGCAGTAGAATAGAGATATATAGCCTTAGAAATTATAAAAAAATGAACCTGTTTCTGTATGACAAATAAGTATGAAAATACAAATTCAATGGCCCATTTTATCAAAAAATAGGAAGAAACAATACTCAAAACTTTCATGTAATTTGAAAAGTCTTGAGACTTCCAAAAGTCATAAAACAATAAAACCTTATACATGACTAATGATAAAACGGACATCGTAAAAACAAAAATTATACACTGAAATAGACTAAAAAAAGATGTTTTTTCTTCAACTTCAGCTTTGACAAAAGTATGGTTTACAAAAGAAGATACTGTTCCTTTTAATCTTGTGTGACTCAATCCTTTTAAGAGAAAAACACAGGTGAAAAGGAACAGGAATAATAAAGTGATCCAATTCGTATCAATGAGTGTTTTTTCAATTGCTTGCACGTTTTTTGGTTTTGATAAGATTCGTACAAAATTAGTGATTAAATAACGTATATTTGCTTACTTAGTTGATGAAAATTTTATTTATGTCAGACGCGTTAGTCATTATTCCGACCTATAACGAAAAAGAAAACATAGAAGCGATCATTAGAACGACCTTTAACCAAAAAAAAGAGTTCGATATCTTGATCGTTGACGACAACTCTCCAGATGGGACATGGAAAATCGTAGAGGACTTAATTTTAGAATTCCCAAATCGACTTTTTTTAGAAAAAAGAGACGATAAAAATGGACTGGGAACAGCATACATTCATGGATTTAAATGGGCAATTGCAAAAAAATATGAGTATGTCATAGAAATGGATGCAGACTTTTCTCACAATCCAAAAGATTTAATTCATTTGTACAATGCTTGTAAAAAAGAGGGGAATGACGTCTCTGTTGGTTCCCGTTATGTAAACAATCAAGTAAATGTTGTCAATTGGGACATAAAAAGGTTGTTACTCTCTTATTTTGCTTCTAAATACGTTCGTTTGATCACTAGAATTCCTCTTTTTGATACGACTGCGGGTTTTGTTTGTTGGAAAAGACAGGTACTAGAAACAATTCAATTAGATAAAATAAAATTTATTGGATATGCTTTTCAAATAGAAATGAAATTTAAAGCTTGGAGACATGGTTTTAACATCAAAGAAATCTCTGTTGTTTTTACAGACAGGGTT
>Ga0228661_1000216_pt1 | contig 10382 bp, 10 predicted proteins | sample 75DmetaG_FD_182857 | JGI IMG/M metagenome (GOLD analysis project Ga0228661, IMG submission 182857) | Seawater microbial communities from Monterey Bay, California, United States - 75D | ecosystem: Environmental > Aquatic > Marine > Coastal | place: USA: California | collected 2016-11-14
TTTAAACGGTACCTTCTAAAAATAGAAAACTTATAACAACTCACGAGTCTCTTGGCTATTTAGAAGCTAGATATGGTGTAGAAGTTCTTACTACAATTATTCCAAGTTTAACCTCAGCTGATGAAATATCACCTGCAGAATTAGTAGATGTTCTTGATGTCATTGAAGATAACAATATAAAAGTTATTTTTGTTGAATCTGAAGCTCCATCTGTATATGCAGACACAATAGCAGCAGAAGCTAATATAAAAACTGTTACAGGTTTATGGGTCGAGACTCTAAGAGAAAATCAATCATACGGTGATTGGTTAATAGAGAATGTTGGATTAATTGTAGAAAACTTGGTTGACCTTCCTTAGGATGGTCACAGAAGTGAAAGTTAATAAGTATTACAAATAAAAGTCTCATAGTTTCTGATGGTTGTTGCGTACAGTATTGTGACGCACTAGCTCTTGACGATGTTACTTTTTCAATCTCTGAGGGAAAATTAGTAGCAGTAGTTGGTCCCAATGGTGGAGGAAAGTCTACATTATTTAATGCTATGGCTGGAATAACTCCTTTATCTCATGGGTCACTAAAGATAAAGGGATTGCAGCCAAATGAGGCAAAAAGTTTTATTGGTTACGTCCCTCAAAATAATCAAATAAATTGGAATTTTGCTCTTTCAGTGAAACAAGTTGTAGAAATGGGTCTAATTAATAATAAGACTTTTAATCCATTTTCTAGTAAAAAAAATAATCATCTAATTGAGGACTCCCTCAGTAAAGTAGGACTTCTAAATAGAATTGATGAAAATGTAAACAATTTGTCTGGAGGACAATTACAGAGAGTCCTTCTAGCCAGAACATTAACACAAGGTGCAGATATTTTATTACTCGACGAAGCATTTAGTGCTGTAGATATTGGAGCCGAAGAGGATGTTATGAAAATAATTAATGAGATAAAGCAAGATGGAAAAACAATATTAATTGCAACTCATGACATAAACAATATTGAGGAAAAATATGATGAAGTTTTATGTCTCAACAGACACTGTTGTGCATTTGGCAATCCTTCAGAGGTTTTAACAGAAGAGGTTATAGAAGAAATGTATGGATCTCATAATCAAATGTTAAGAGAACATACACCTGGACACCATGGAGCTCACAATGGGAATTGAAACTTTTATTGAACCTCTAAAATATGATTTTATGGTTCGAGCATTAATTACAGCAATTTTATCTGGGGTTATGCTTTCAGTTCTTGGTTCATTTACTATAAATAAAAATATGGGCTTTATGGCGGATGCAATGGCACATTCAACTCTCCCAATTATTGCTGTCGGTGTATTTTTTGGTTTCAGCATTTCTGAACTCGGAGCTCCAGCAGCTGTAGTGATTGCTCTATTCCTGGGGTTCATAATTAAAAATACAGATATTGGGGAAGACACCTCAATTGGAATAATCTTTTCCTCTTTTTTTGCTTTAGGTTTTGTTTTGATATCAGTTCTCGATGTCTCAATAAATTTAGAAGATTTGTTATTTGGCCAAATACTTGCTGTGAGTTCTTTTGATGTTGCTGTAATTTTTGCATTATTCCTAATAGTTTTAAGTATTCTTTTTATTTTCTTTAAGCAGATTTTGTTCTATTCCTTCGATCCCATTGGGGCAGAGGTACGGAATTTAAACGTTAGCTTTTTAAATTACTTATTTTTAATCATATTATCTTTATCAATAGTGGGATCTCTTCAGACAGTTGGAATAGTACTTGTTTTAAGTATGTTGCTCATCCCAGCCGCTTCTGCAAAACTAGTTAGTAAAACGTTCATATCTTCAATAAGAATTAGTGCACTTTTTGGAGGCATCGCCTCAGTGAGTGGACTATATCTTTCTTATTACTTTAATCTTCCTTCTGGTCCAACAATGTCGTTAGTAGCTTCGGGACTTTTTGTATTTTCTTTTATTTTCAAAAAGGTAAATGCAAAGCCCAAATTAATAAGCACCTAAATGGATTAAGATTTGTGTATGAGAAAGTTATTAATATTTTTTATTTTTATAAGTTCATGCTCAAGCCAGGCACCAACTTCAAATGAAATAGAACTTATCCCAGAAGAAGAAAGTTCTTTTAAGGCAGTCACAACTACACTTCAACCTAAGGATCCAGATAGCGATCATGATCATGATCATGATAGCGAAAACAATAAAGAGAATGAAGAAACACCCAAACCGATTAGCTTGCTTCCTTTTGATTATTACCTCTTCGTTCCAGATGGTGTTCCAGATAAACTCGAAGTTTTAAATTATAACTTAGGAGAAGAAATCTCTATACAGTTTGAAGCTAGAGATGTCGAAAAAGAAATTCATGTACATGGATATGACATACATTTTATGGTTTATCCAAGTCAAGATAATATTCTAAAAATTGAACTAACCATAGCTGGTGAATTTGAAATTGAAAATCATGCCAGTGGTTATGAATTTGCCAGACTTATTGTTTCACCCTGAGTTCACTTCTTGGTAGTAAAAATCTATTTAAGCTATCTACTGGGTTTCGCCCGGATAATTATTTTCAGTGACAAACAATAAAAAAACCGGGCGGTGCCCGGTTAAATAAAGAACAACTCAACAAGACACTACTTATGTAGAATCCACCAATGCCAGTTGTTTACTTTATACATAATGACTATTTAAACAACATATAAACAAAAAGTAAAGTTAAAGAATATGTAAATACCGTTATGACTATAAATACAGATATAACACATTAATACCTAGTATTAACCAAATGACAAAAATTATTGAAGCTAATAATCTTACAAAAATATATGGTGAAAAAGAGACGAGTGTTACAGCACTTGATGATATAAATATTGAATTTAGAGAAAATGAGTTCACTGCAATTATGGGACCATCTGGATCAGGTAAGTCAACACTTCTTCATTGTCTTGCTGGACTGGATAGGCCAACTTCTGGAAAAATTTTCTTAAAGGGCAATGATATTGCAACATTAAACGATAAAGAGTTAACCAAAATTAGAAGAGATAGTTTTGGATTCATCTTTCAAGCATTTAACTTAATTCCAACTCTTACAGCTCAGGAAAATATTACCTTGCCTGCATCCATTGCTGGAAGGGAACCAGACATGGAATGGGTCAAAGAAGTTGTGGAGACTGTAGATATTGCGGACAGACTCACCCATAGACCTAATGAACTATCCGGTGGTCAACAACAAAGAGTTGCTGCTGCTAGAGCAATGGCAACTAAGCCAGAAGTTATCTTCGCAGATGAACCATCAGGTAACTTAGATTCAAAATCAAGTAGAGAGTTATTAACTTTTATGAAATCTGTCGTGGAAAATCTTAATCAAACAATTGTGATGGTTACACATGATCCATATGCAGCCTCTTTTGCTGGAAGAGTTGTAATGTTGAAAGATGGAAGAATTGCAAGTGACTTGGAGAAACCAACACAAGAAGAAATTGTTGCAGAGGTTACAGCTTTAACTAACGCATAATGTTTGGATTTACAAAGCGCCCTCTTTTTCTAATTGCATGGAAAAATCTTAAGACTTATCCTGTCAGGATATTTCTTACAACTTCATCAATAATCCTTGGTGTCGCAGTCATCATTGCCTCAAATATTTTTTCTGAAAGTAACAAATCAGCTTTTGATAACTTATTTTCTGGAATTTATGAGGGAATAGATCTCGTTGTTCAACCAGTTCAGGAAGATTTTGCCCAAGGTTTTAGTGGAGATGGTGGTCAAGGTCCTATATCTTTTGAAGTAAAAAAAATTAACGACACAAGAATTCAAGAAATTCAAGAATTACCTGGAGTGAAAGCGGCTTGGGGAGAAGTAGTTGGTTTTGCACAGTTTATAAAAGTTGTTGACGGAGAAACTGTATTGCTCTCAAATGGTTTTGCTCCTACTTTTGGTACAGCGTGGGATAGTAGCGAATTTGCAAAACAATGGACTCTGTTGGAAGGAAAGGCCCCAATCAACAGAAAAGAAGTCGTAATGGATACTGTAACTGCAGAAAATTTTGATTTCCAAATTGGAGATAAGGTCACAGTATTAGCTGGCGCTACTCCGGCTACATTTACTATCGTTGGTATTGCTGACTCTGCTTTCGCTGCAGGCGGAGCAACCTTTGCATTATTTGAATTTAGAACAGCTCAACAGCTTCTTGACTCAGTTGGAAAAGTAGACCTTATTAATGTTGTTGTTGAAAATAATTTTAATGTTGATGATATAAAAAACAAGATTATTGGAATAGACAGTGAAAATTTAAATGTTATTAATGCTCAAGAAGCAGCAGCAGAGCAAGCAGACTCAATTAAACAAGGTTTAGATTTTTTTAACACTATTTTGAATGTTTTTGCAGGTATAGCAATTTTTGTAGGTGCATTTATTATTCAAAACACTTTTAGAATTTTATTACTACAAAGAACCAAAGAGTTGTCACTTCTTAGAGCTTTAGGAACTTCTAAGAGACAAATATATAGACTTGTAATTTCAGAATCACTTTTTATGTCCATCATTGGTTCCGGTTTAGGAATAGGTTTAGGAATAGGTCTAGCTGTAGCTGTGAAGGAAGGATTACAGTATTTTGAATTTGGCTTACCAGATGGACCTCTTGTTTTAACGACAGAAGCTGCAGTAACAGGTTTAATAATTGGGATCACTGTTACAATTCTCTCTTCGCTACTACCAGCAAGAAAAGCCTCTCAAGTTAGTCCTATGGAGGCAATTAGAGACAGTATTTCAACACCAAAACGTAAATCTCTCTTTAAACGATTAGTTGTAGGAACAATTGTGACTGCAGTAGGATTTATAATGCTCTTTGGAGTACTTTATGATTTCTTAGATATTCCAAACCTATCTTCGCTACAGCAAGTTGGATTCGGAGCGGGAATAGTCTTTGTAGGAATATCTATCATCACCACATCAATTACAAAACCTTTTGTCTTTCTCTTCGACAGAATTTATAATTTTATTTTTGGAATTCTAGGAAAGCTAGCCACAGAGAACTCCAAGAGAACACCAAGAAGAACTGCTTCAACAGCCTCAGCATTGATGATTGGACTTACACTTATATCTTTAGCAAACGTAATAACTACATCTTTTAAAGCCCAAGCAGAGTCGTTAATCAGTGAGGTAATACTTGCTGACTATCAAGTTGGAGCAGCTAATGTTTTTGCTTCACCTGGAATCCCAACCGGACTGGCGGATGAATTAATCGAACTTGATGAAGTCACAAAACTCTCCCGTACCAGAGCTACTGTTGTTGGTTACAATGATCGACCATTGATACTCGGAGCTGTTGATGAAGCTGTTTTTGATTTGGTGAAAACTGATGATATATCAGGTACACGTGATGACTTTCTTAAACAAAATGCACTTGGAATCTTAAAACAAACTGCAGAAAGAGAGGAATTGCAAATAGGTGATGAAGTTTTATTAACAATCCCAGAAGAAGGAAAGTTAACCTTTGTTGTTTCCTACATTTTTGATTGGTCAACACAACCTCCTGCAGAATTTTTTGTTTTATTAGAAAATAGTTCGTTTTTCACAGATGAGTCTTTAGACACTGAGCTTTATTTCAATGTAAACGAGAAGTCAGAGGCTCTTGAAGAAAGAATAAATGCAATTGTTGCAAAATACCCAGGTGTGGAAATTAGAGATGAAGATGGGTTAGTTGAAGAAGCAAATAATCAAATACAGGTATTGCTTAATGTTATATACGGATTCCTGTCGATTTCAATTTTTGTTGCATTATTTGGAATTACAAATACACTTTCTCTTTCGGTTTATGAAAGAACTAGAGAAATTGGCTTAATGAGAGCTATAGGAACTTACAGAAAACAAATAAGAAGAATGATATTTATAGAGTCTTCAATAATTTCTATATTTGGAGCAGCACTAGGAACTGGTCTTGGAATATTTTTTGCTTGGAGCTTGATTCAAACATTAGCAGATGAGGGTTTCACAGTTTTTGCAGTTTCAATTTCACAGACATTTATGTGGATTGGAATTTCAATTGTTGCAGGTGTGATTGCAGCAATACTTCCAGCGATAAGAGCTTCTAGGCAAAATATCTTAGAAGCAATTTCTTACGAATAACAAATAAAACGTAAGTATATAGAATTAAAAGTATGGATGAAAAAAACACTATTGAAATTCTAAGTGAACTTGTTGCAATTGAATCAATAAGTTCTGATCAAAATCATCAGGAAGATGTAATGAAATCTGCCGAATATGTAGAAAAGTTATTTTTAGAACTAGGACTTGAAACAAAAGTAGCTACTTCTGGAAATAGTAGACCAGCTGTTTTAGCTAAAACAGCAATAGATCCGCAGAAAAAAACAGTTTTATTATATGCCCACCATGACGTACAACCTGTCGGTGATATTGACAAATGGAAGACCGAACCATTTACTCCTCAAATTATTGATGGAAGATTATATGGCAGGGGTTCTGGAGATAATAAAGCTGGAGTCGTAACACACTATGAAGTCGTAAAAGCTTTAAAAGATAATCTACCAGTGAATATAAAGGTATTTATTGAAGGAGAAGAGGAAATAGGATCTCCGTGCATGGCTGAGTTTTTAGATGAGTACCAAGATGATTTAGAAGCAGATGTAATCATCATTGCAGATTCAGGAAATATTAAAATAGGCACACCAACAGTGACAACTTCTCTAAGAGGTCTGGTAGATGGAGTTATCGTCGTTGAGCAACCAATGAGAGCAGTTCACTCTGGTCTTGGCGGTGGTGTAGTCCCTGACGCATTTATGGTACTTAGTAAAATAATTGCTTCATTTCACAATGAAAAAGGTGAGCTCCAAATTGAAGGATTAACTCCCAGTGATATGGAAGTGTTGGAACTTGAAGAAAAAGATATAAAAGAAATCTTTGGCTCGGCAGATATTAATTTATTTGAACTAGATAGTATTTCTAAGAGATTGTGGCTTGAGCCAGCTTTAAGTATCTTAGCTATTGATGCACCTTCAACTGATGAAGCTGTTAATTTACTTATTCCAAATGCTAAAGCTAAGGTAAGTTTGCGATTACCCCCAACTGAAAATCCTGAACATGCAATGAAAATGCTTGAGGAACATATTATGAAAAATATTCCATGGGGTGCAAAGGTTAGTTTTGAACCTGAAGCAATGGGTTCGGGCATTGTTGCAGACCCTAATAAAGAATTTACTAAAATATTAGTTAAAAACTTTGAAGAGGTTTGGGAGAACAATGCAGCATATATGGGTGTAGGCGGATCAATACCTTTCGCTAATGACTTTGTAGAGAAGTTTCCTAATGCAGAGTTGGTGCTTGTTGGAGCTGGAGATGAAGAAATGGGTAACGCCCATGCTCCGAATGAAAGTGTTCAAATTGAAGATATTGAAAATCTTATAAAAAGTTTAATAAAGACCTTAAAAGATTTTTCTTAACTAGTTACCTTTTAAAAACTGGAGAATGTTTATGGAAATCGGAATAGATTCATTTGCCAAAAAGACTCAAACCAATGAGGGTGGAGGTATTGGCGATAACGCACGAGCAATGAACGAATTAATTGAAAGAATAGTTCATGCTGATAAAGTGGGACTCGATATATTTGGTATTGGAGAACACCATCGAGAAGAGTTTTTAGATTCTGCGGCACATAATATTCTCTCAGCAGCAGCAGCTAAAACTGAAAATATAAGACTTACAAGTGCAGTAGCTGTTATTAGTGCAATGGATCCAGTTCGACTATTTCAAAACTATGCCACGCTTGATCTAATCTCGAACGGAAGAGCTGAAATCGTAGCTGGTAGAGGTTCTTTCACAGAAGCATTTCCACTTTTTGGTCTAGATTTTGCAGACTATGACAATCTCTATGCTGAGAAGCTAGATTTATTATTAAAAATTAGAGACGAAGAACTAGTTACATGGTCAGGTAATTTCCGGCCACCATTAGAGAGTCAAACAATATACCCAAGACCATTGCAGGAAAAGTTACCTATATGGGTTGGAGTTGGAGGAACACCTGCCTCTTTTGTAAGAGCTGGTGAATTAGGATTACCTCTCATGGTTGCGGTTATTGGAGGAGAGACACATAGATTTAGACCATTAGTCGATCTTTATTACGAAGCTGCAGAAAAAGCCGGTCACGATAAGTCATCTTTAAAAGTTGGTTTACATTCTTTAGGTTTTGTAGCTAACTCAAAAGAAGAAGCAATTGAAAAATATTATCCCGGTTATCGAGTTTGGTTTAATCAAATTGGTAAAGAACGTGGTTGGCCACCCGTAACTATGGAGAGATTTGAGCAGCAAATAGATGATTTAGGAGCATACGTTATTGGCAGTCCAGAGGAAGTAGCAGAAAAACTAATTCGACACAGTGAGGCATTAGGTGGAATATCACGCTTTACTTTTCAAATTGATAATGCTGGCTTAACACATGAAGACTTAATGGAAACATACTCACTTATTGGAGAAAAAGTTAAACCTTTGGTTTTAGAGGGCCTTTAATACTCTAAAAAACAATAAATCTTATTAATAATTATTTAACATCTACCCTCAACATTGAGAGATAATTTTTTGTAAACTTAACTTAACATTAAAAACTTATGGAAGGTAGGTGTTTTATGTATGTTAGATTAGGTTTAGCCACACCAAAAGAGGGTATGGCTGAAGAAGCACTCAACTATTTTAGAGATGTATCAATTCCTGTTTACGATCAAGTAAGTGGACTTCTTGGAGCAGCTGGTTGTATTAACAATGAAGGTCAACTCATGGCCTGGACCACGTGGGCAAATAATGAGGCGAAAGAAGCTGCAATGTCAGAATTTCAAGAGAATTTGTCAGGTTTAGCTGAATTCATAACAGAACCACCAACAATATTAGAAGGACCGATGGTTGCAGGGCAGCAATATGTTATGGTTCCAAAAGATGGTGAAGATGAGTTTTTTGCTAGATTTGTTCTTGGTGGGGGCACTCAGGAAGGCAAAACTTATGATGATGTCACAGATTTTATGAGAAATACCGTTTATCCGGCATATGAAAACGTTGAAGGGATTTTTGCTTCAGCTGCTTGCAAGATTAGTGAAGACCAGGGCTTTAGTTTTAATTTTTGGACAAGTCACGATGCTGCTCACGCTGCTTCAGATGTAATTTCATCTGTAGTAGAAGAGGCAGTAGCAGGCTTAATCAAAGAAGCCCCTAAAGAATTAACAGGACAATGTAGTGTTTGGAAAAACTATGTTGACTTCCCTGTTGGAAAAATGTAAAAGAAAGGAAAGTTATGGACACTTTTAAAGACGAAATAAAAAATATTAAAATGCTGACAAGAGTTATTGCTGTTGCGGTCTTGGTTAACTTTGCAATACTTGCGCTGTTGGTTGGACCTGACTCTGTTGGTTTTGATCCAACTTATGGACCAATTACAGCGATTCTCAACTTTGTGATTGCTTTTTGTACATCAGGAGTTTTGATGGGTATATATGTTGTATTTGATGTAAAAAAGACATTTGATCTAGCACATATGCACAGCGTACTATTTGTAGCGGTATGCGTTCAAATGATTTTTGCTCTAGGATCTGTTTTTACCTATAACAGCGTTTTTGAAACTGTTTTAGATGCAGACACAATTGGAGCGGTTTCTGGTTCCATTTCAAATACAATATTTTTCATATATGGCATGTATGCATATTTGTTAGTAACACGTGACCATAAGAATTTGTTAAGCAAGAGAACTCAAACCGTTGGTAAAATATTTGCAGGAATAATAGTTCCCGTATCTGTATTATCACTATTTGGTTTGATTCCAGCTGTTGTGTGGGGGCCATTATTCATATTAGGTGGAGTAATTCTGTACCCACTTTTCATGATTGGTATCGGCGACGCTATAGGAAACTATACGGAATAAACCTTCGAAACAATTAAATAAATGAAAAAAGTCTTTTCAAGGTAGTATTTCCGTATGGATAAAAGACGTTATGACATAGATGCTTTGCGATCAATAGCAATGTTTCTTTTAATTTCTTATCATTTAGGTATATCTTTTACTTCCATTGCTCCATATATCGCATTTGTTCAGAACAAAAGAGTCACAGATAGTTTATGGACTATTCTCAGCTTTCTGAACACCTGGAGAATCCCCCTTGTTTTCTTAATAGCTGGAATTGCCCTCCGTTTATCTTTTCAAAAAAGAGGTAAATCTCAAATCTTAAAAGAAAGATTAAAAATATTGGGGCTTCCTTATATTTTTGGATCACTTACCTTTGGAGCTGCCTCTGTCGCAATAGCTGCAACTTATTATGAGGGGTGGTCGGATGAATATCTTTGGATAGGCATGTATACAATTTTTGATGGCATTCATCTATGGTTTTTAAAAAATATTCTTTTTTACTGCTTGGT
>Ga0228661_1000264_pt1 | contig 9682 bp, 8 predicted proteins | sample 75DmetaG_FD_182857 | JGI IMG/M metagenome (GOLD analysis project Ga0228661, IMG submission 182857) | Seawater microbial communities from Monterey Bay, California, United States - 75D | ecosystem: Environmental > Aquatic > Marine > Coastal | place: USA: California | collected 2016-11-14
AAATGCCATAAAGTTTTGGGCTAAATAATATTGATCAGCCTCAGTTAGGGTGCCCATAATTCCAAAGTCCACCCCAGTATATTGGTTGTTTTCACCAACAAAAATATTTCCTGGGTGCATATCGGCATGAAAAAAATTGTGGTCAAAGACCTGGGTAAAAAATATAATTACTCCATCCTCGGCAAGAGACTTAAAGTCAACATTTTTCTTCTTTAGCGCTTCTATGTCATTGACGGGTGTTCCATAGATTCGCTCCGTCACCAAAATATTTGATCGACAAAGATCCCAATGAACTTTGGGGACATATAGAAGATCGGAATTATTAAAGTTTTTACCAAGAAGCGAGGCATTGGCCGCTTCCACCATCATGTTCAGTTCGTTGTAAATAATTCCTTCAAACTCCTTTACAGCCTCTTTGGGTCTAAGCCTTTTTCCATCGCTGTGTTTTTCAGCAAGAGTAGCTAAAGCATAAAGAAGTCGGACATCTCTTTTGATTTGTTTTTCAATGCCTGGGCGCACAACTTTAATAATTATTTCTTCCCCATTTTGAGTCACCGCAGTATGGACTTGGGCAATAGAGGCTGAGGCAAGAGGGGATTCATCAAATGATGAAAAAAGATTCGAGGTTTTATCACCGAGTGCTTTTTCAATAATTAGTTTGGACTCTGCAGCAGGGAATGGAGGGCATTTGTCTTGGAGTTTGGCTAGCTCAACACCAATATCATCTGGAAGAAGGTCTCTTCGGGTAGACAATGTCTGTCCAAATTTAATAAAAATTGGTCCGAGCTCCTCAAGTGCAAGTCGAATCCTTTCGCCCCTGGTCAGTTTTTTGCTAGGAAAATAGTGCCACGGTGTTAGGTATATTAAAGGCCTAAGGCTTTTAAGAAAAGATGTAGACAGTATTAAATGATCTAACCTATATCTGATAAGTGTTCTCAATATTCCTGCAAAACGAAACAAGCTTTTCATTGTTAGGCCCTACCTTTGAAAATTTTAGAGCGACTAGGAGCAATTAACACTGTATTTATTTCGTCCTTTATAGTATTAATTATTGAATCGTTATTACCAACAGAGGCCTTTTTTATTTGCCTAAAGGCTCGGCCTATTTGGTGAGCTACTATGTCCCCAGCATATTGTGAAATAAGCTCCTCAATATCAATTGAAGAAGACGATAATAAGTTTGCTAGTTGTTGAGCGGTATTGACACTGCCATTGATTTCAATTTCATCATTTTCAACAAGCTCTTCTAGTGAAGCTCCATTGAATATAGCCACAAATGAGGATTTAGTCAGAGTCACCGAAACATCAACCTTTTTGTTTTGTTGATTGTCAATTACAAAAATACGTGAGTTTAGACAAAGAAAAAATAAGGTTAAGTCTATCTCATCTACTCTAAAACTGACTATTTTGTTATCGATATGATTTAAATCAATATTGTTAGCATTAATTAAATGATTCAGAGATTTTTCAATAGTCAGGCGAAACATTTTGGTTAGGCTTTAATTGCTTTATGAAGCGCAACTATGCCTCCAGTGAGGTTATGGTATTCACAAAATTCAAAACCTGCATCAAGGACCATATTTTTCAATGTCTCTTGGTTAGGGTGTTTTCGAATTGATTCAGCAAGATATTGATAACTGTCCTCATCATTGGCAAAAAATTCACCAAATTTTGGAATTAGATTGAACGAGTAGAGGTCGTAAATTTTTTCTAGAGTCTTGTTTTCAACCTTAGAGAACTCTAGGATTAACAGCGTACCACCTTTCTTGAGAACTCTATGCATTTGTTTTAATGCCGCATCTTTATGTGTGACGTTTCTCAAGCCAAATGCTATGCTAACACAATCAAAGGAATTGTCCTCAAAGGGAAGTGATTCCGCATTTGCCTGAACAAAGTCAACATCAATGACGCCATGATTTAAAAGGTTTTTTCTTCCCTCCAATAGCATTGAGTCATTGATATCTGAGAGAATAACTTTGCCTTCAGGTCCAACTTTTTTTCTAAACTTGATTGCAAGGTCTCCTGTGCCACCAGCAATATCAAGAACATGGTCGCCCTCTTTTACATTGCTACTTGCAATCGTATAGTTTTTCCAAAGCCTATGAGTCCCCATCGACATGACATCATTCATGAGATCATATTTCCCTGCTACTGAGTCAAATACTCCTTTTACAAGGCCTTGTTTTTTTTCAACATCGACCTCTTTATAGCCAAAGTGAGTAGTCTTTGCCATTATTACTTAGAGGGGTAGTCCCTGAAATCAGCGCCAGTGTATATTTGAGTGGGTCTAAATATTCTGTTGTCACTTACTTGTTCATGCCAGTGAGCAACCCAGCCTGCTGATCGCGCCATGGCAAAGATAGACGTGAAGTGTTCTTTGGTAAAGTTGAAGATTTCTGAGTAAAGTATGCCTGAATAAAAGTCTACATTAGGATAAACCCCCTTTTGAGATAAAAGCTCATTACAGATACTTTCAACCTCAAGGGCTGTTTCGAAACGGTTAGATAAAGCAAGCCCATTTTTCTTGATGTAAGTTTTAATCATTTTCTCAAGGATAGTCGCCCTAGGGTCCTTAGTTTTATACTCACGATGACCCATACCCCAAATAACTTGCTTGTTTTTGAGTCTGCCTTCGATCCATTTACGCGCGTTTTTTGGAGAGCCAATTTCATCAAGCATTATGAGCACATTTTCGTTTGCATTTCCGTGTAAGGGTCCTGCAAGAGTTCCAACACCAGCAGCAATTGAAGCAAAAGGATTTGCAAGCGAAGATGCTGTTACCATTGTTGAGAAGGTGGACGCATTGATTGTGTGTTCAGCATGTAAGATTAATGAAGCATCTAGAAGCGCAACAATCTCAGGGTCAGACTCCTCTCCAAAGCACATATACATAAAATTTTCTGCATAAGACATTGTTTTGCTTGGAGGTATTGGATCATACCCTCTACTTATACGAGTCCACATTGCAACCAAGGTGCTCATATTAGAGATAATTTTTATAAGTGCGTTTTGTGTATAAGAAGAATCTGGTTCCGCAGCTCCAGCATCTGGATAGAAAGTAGCCATAGACGCTATTGCAGTTTGAAGGACATCCATGGAGTGTCCAGTTGAAGGAAGTGACCAGAGTAAATGGCGAATTTTACGCTTGACTTCGTTACGTTTTTTTAAGATGTTTTTAAAGTTTGTGAGCTCTTTTGGAGTAGGGAGTTCCCCATTCATTAGCAAAAGGGCTGTTTCTTCAAAAGAAGAATGCTCAACGAGATCTTGAATGGAATAGCCTCTATAAGCTAGTATTCCTTTTTCACCGTCAATTGAAGAGATTGCAGATTTGGTTGCGGGGACGCCTGCTAGTCCTGGTATATATTCTGTCATAATGTTTGCTCGCTAAATTGAAAAAGAAGAGCCGCAACCACATGTGGTTTTGGCGTTCGGATTGCTTACAACAAATCTAGCCCCCTGTAGGTCTTCAAGATAGTCAACTGTAGAGCCCATCAGATACTGATAGCTCATAGGATCAATTACTAATTGAACTCCTTTTTTGTTAACACCACTGTCACCCTCTTTAAGATTTTCATCAAAAGTGAAACCATAGGAAAAACCAGAGCATCCGCCCCCAGTAATATATACTCGCAGCCTTAATTCTGGATTTTTTTCCTCTTTAATGAGTTGAGCGACTCTACTGGCCGCACTATCACTAAAAACTATGTCAGCTTCGTCTAATATTTCTGTTGCTTCCATTGGTTACCTCTAATTGATCTTTACTACTTGAATTAATGTTATGGCAAAAGTCCAATTTCTAACAGACCCTCTTTTTCGTCAAGTCCAAACATTAAGTTCATATTTTGTATTGCCTGTCCCGCTGCACCCTTGCCCAGGTTATCAATCACAGACATAATTACAAGCTTGTTGCTGTGCTCAACGTACTGAATTGAAATCTGACAATAGTTCGAAGATTTGACTGAGCGGGTTTCAGGATAGACACCTTCAGGTAATATTTTAACAAATTCTTCGTTTTCGTAGGCATTTTCGTAGCAAGTTAAGATATCAGTATCAGAGCCAATCAGGTCAGTATAAATTGTAGCTTCAATGCCGCGACTCATTGGAACTAAATGCGGGGTAAATGTGAGTCCAATAGTGCCCCCAGAAATAGATTCAAGCTCTTGTTTAATTTCAGGAAAATGCCTGTGTCCGCTAACACCATAAGGTTTAAAGCTTTCAGTAATTTCACAAAGAAGAGTGGCTTGATTTGCATTTCGACCAGCACCACTTGCACCTGATTTACAATCTGCAATGATATTGGAAGGATCAATGAGGTTGTTCTCAAGAAGAGGTTTTAAAGCAAGAATTACAGCTGTAGGGTAGCAGCCAGGATTTGCAATTAGTCGAGCGTCTTTAATTGCACTTCTTTTTATTTCAGGTTGTCCGTAGACTGCTTCATTCAATAGAGACTCTTGAGTATGCTCCATGTTGTACCATTCGGACCAAATAGCTGAATCAGTAATTCTGAAGTCAGCACCCAGGTCTATAACTTTAATATTTCTCTCCAAAAATAAACCAGCACTATTCATTGCAACACCGTGAGGTGTAGCAAAAAAAACGACATCGCATTCAAATAATTTTTCATCATCAGGCAAAAGATAAGATAAGTCCGACATTCCATGCATATTTGGAAAAACTTCATAGAGCTTCTTGCCTTGCAGAGCTCTGGAGGTAATTGCGTGGACCTCGGCGCCTGGGTGTTGGTGCAGCAGACGTAAAAGTTCTATGCCGGTATAACCAGAACCACCAATTATTCCAACCTTAAGTTTCATTCTTCTTCTCCAAGCATCTTTTCAAGATAATGTATGTTCATTCCTCCTTTTTTAAAGACTTTATCATCCATAATTAATCTTTGCAGCGGGATATTTGTTTTGATTCCATCAATAACCATTTCATCAAGAGCGTTTTGCATTTTAACAATAGCGTTCTCTCGAGTTTCTCCATAAGTTATGACCTTTCCAATCATTGAGTCATAATGGGGAGGAACATTATAGCCATTATAGATATGAGAGTCTATCCTAACTCCCAGACCTCCAGCCGCATGGTACTGAGTAATCTTTCCTGGAGAAGGCATAAATGTTTCAGGATCCTCGGCATTAATTCTGCACTCAATAGCATGGCCCTTAATTTCGATGTCATCCTGAGTAAGAGACAATTTGTCGCCGCCTGCAATTAATATTTGTTCGCGAACAATATCAACTCCAGTAATCATTTCAGTTACTGGATGTTCAACTTGAACTCTTGTATTCATTTCAATAAAGTAGAACTGATCATTGTCAAAAAGAAACTCGAACGTACCGGCGCCTCGATAATTAATTTTTTTACAAGCTTCGGCGCAGATGTTTCCAATTTTATTCCTGAGCTCTGGGGATATGCCTGGAGCAGGAGCTTCTTCAACGACTTTTTGATGGCGTCTTTGCATAGAGCAGTCTCTTTCACCGAGATGAATAGCGTTTCCATGCTGATCTGCAAGGACTTGAATTTCAACATGACGAGGAGTTGTAAGAAATTTTTCCATATAAACTTCGCCATTTCCAAAAAAACTTAGAGCTTCTGACTGTGTGAGCTTGATTGAATCAATAAGATCTTTTTCAGACTCAACCACGCGCATGCCTCGACCCCCACCGCCGCCAGAGGCTTTGATGATTATTGGAAGTCCGATTTCTTTTGCAAGTTTAATACTTCTTTTTTCATTTTCATCTAGTGCGCCATCAGAGCCTGGAACGCAAGGCACGCCAGAACTCTTCATTGCCTCAATGGCAGCTACTTTATCACCCATGACCCTTATATTTTCTGCTTTTGGGCCAATAAAAATAAAACCACTTTGCTCTACTTGTTCTGCAAAGTCTGCATTCTCGGATAAAAACCCGTAGCCTGGATGAATTGCGTCAGAATGAGTTACTTCGGCAGCACTAATGATTGCTGGAATATTAAGATAGCTTTTTATTGAAGGGTGGGGTCCAATACATACGGCCTCATCGGCTAATCTGACATGCTTTAAGTCTTTATCTGCAGTTGAATATACTGCAACCGTTTGAATTCCAAGCTCCTTACAGGCTCTGAGGATTCTCAGCGCAATTTCCCCCCGATTCGCTATTAAGACTTTTTTTATTGAGCTCATTCGATGACTATTAATGGTTGCCCAAATTCAACAGCTTCACCATCTTTGATAAGTATTTCAGTTACCGTGCCTGATTGATCAGCCTCTATTTGGTTCATTATTTTCATAGCCTCTATTATTCCTACTGTATCACCCTGATTTATTTTTTGACCAATAGTGACAAATGGTTTTGCTGTAGGTGACGGGGCTGAATAGAATGTGCCAACCATAGGCGAGACAATAGACTGGCCACTTGTTTGATTTTCAGCAGGCACTACAGGACTAGTTGCAACAGGCGCAGGAGTTGAAACAGGCTGTTGTGGAACGAGAGACTGTGCTGGCATTAGTGAAGGCGCAGGTGAAGCACCATACCTTGAGATTTTGACTGATTCTTCACCTTCTTTAATCTCAATTTCAGCCATTCCAGACTCTTCCAGAAGCTCCATTAGTTTTTTAACTTTTCGAATATCCATCGATGCTCCTATTTTAAATTTAAATGTTTATATTTAGCACAAGCTAAAATATTTGTAAGTTCATGTTTTGGCTTAAAAATGTTTAGCCTAAGCCCAAGAAAATATTATTATTTGTAACGTCAAAGTTATGAATTTTACCATCAAATAGCTTAATATAGCCTCAAAATAGAAACATTTAGAGGAATTTGTTATTTATTTAGAGCAGATTATTTAATCGATTTTTCAGATCTTTCGCGCTCACTTCTCCAATAATTCTTTGAGATCTTATTTCTTTTCCATCCTTAAAAAACAAAATTGCAGGAGGGCCTACAAGTGAGAATCTTGACAATATAGATTGATTAGTTTCTGTATTTTTTGTTACGTCAAGAGTATAAGTCATTGCGTCTTTGAGGGACTCACTGACCGCTGCATCTTTAAAGACAACTCGTTCCATTTTTTTGCAGGATATGCACCACTCAGCATAAAACTTAAGCACTAGTAGGCTCTCATTTGATCTGTTTTTTGAAATAATAGAATTTAGTTGGGCTTCATTATCGATTAATTGGAATTCAACACTACTGTCCTCATCAATCTTGTCTCCATAGATTATTGTGTCTAGAGGTTGCTGTATTTCGCCTCCTCCTTTAAATACTAATAGCCATAACATCAGGCCATAAATTAGAATTAAAATGGAAAAGAGTTTAAAAACCAAACTTAGCAAACTCACTGGTTTGCTTAAGCTTTTAAATGCTCCAAGCATTATAGGAGCAATAGTAAATAAGAGGGCCCATAAAATTAATGACAGTATTGGGTACAGGATTCTATCTAAAAGATAAAGTGCTACAGCAATCATTGCAAAGCCAAAAATTCTCTTAACATTTTCCATCCATGGGCCAGCTTTTGGCAGCGCATTGACCCCCCAGCCGCAAATTATTATTAGTGGAACCCCCATACCTAGGCCCATTGCAAACAAACCTGCTCCGCCTTTTGCTGCACTTCCGCCAGCAACCACATAGCTTAATGCAGTTGCTAGAAAAGGAGTAACACAGGGTCCAACAATTAATGCAGACAAGAATCCCATTATGCTGACGCCTACAAAGCTTCCCCCCGATTGAGAATTACTAATGCTTGTCAGTTTAGTTTGAACCCCTGATGGCAGTTGAATGTCGTACAGGCCAAACATTGATAAGGCGAGCAAAATAAAAAGACAACTTGAGGCAAAAAGCACCCATGGAGTTTGCATAATTGCTTGTAGATTTATGCCTGCTCCAAAGTAGCCTGCAGATGCACCAATTAAACCATATGCCAATGACATCGAGAGGACAAAAGTGATCGACATTAAGAGAGCATTAAAATTAGTAGGCTTTTCTTTTTGCCCAATAATAATTCCAGATAATATTGGTACCATTGGATAGACACAGGGCGTCCAGGATAGTGCAAGTCCAGCTAAAAATGCGGCAATAAGTAGAGCTATGCCACCCTGTTGAAATGTTTCAGATACTTTGCTTTCAAGATCTGTGACCATCTCAGTAGCTGGTACAGGAGCTTTTTTTGATCCTTCGTAACTTACTTCCAGCCTGTCAACCTGAGGGGGATAACAAACTCCCCCTTCCCAGCATCCTTGGTGCTCAATGGTAACAAACACAGGGGTTCTAGTAACATTATTTAACTCAATTTGGATTTCTAGTGGCGTGTTATATACCCTTACCTCGCCGAAAAACTCATCATTCTTAATTGTTGCATTTGGGAATGTAATTTGTTCAACAGAAGCCTCATCAAAAGAAAAAGAAATTTTATCTTTGTAGAGATAATAGTCAGGTTGAACAAGCCACCGAACAATCAATATATTGTTGTCCAAAAGAACAGCACTCAAATCAAAAGCTTGATCTACTGGCAAAGGGTGGTTGATTTTTTGTCCTTCTTTGCTTAGGGCTAGGGACGAAATATCTTGGGAGCTTTGTGAGCTTAGCTGGTTGTTAATTGAATCTGTTTCTGCTGAAGATTGCGAAAAAACATTCAGTATTATCAAAAAGCTAATTAGCCAAACACGCATCATTAATTTCACAAATTAATAAAAGAATTAATTATAGTCTAATCAAACCATCTGCTATATTGGGTTTCTTTATAGTGGGCGGGTTTTATCTATAAAATCAACTTGAAAACTGCTATCTAAAATTGCATATTTAATGAATGAAAAGCTGCCACAAAGCCTTTTAGGGCAAACATAAATGAACTCAAAATTAATTCCCTGGATTTTTGTATGGATTTGGAGTACAGGGTTTATTGCTGCCAAGTACGGCCTGGCCTATGCGGAGCCTTTCACCTTGCTAACGTATCGCACAATATTTACGCTTTTAATTTTGTTTTTCATCATTCGTTTCAAAAAAAGCCCTTGGCCAACTTCTAAGCTGGGGTATTTCCACCTTATGATAGTAGGCGCTCTAATCCATGGAGTCTATCTGGGTGGTGTTTTTCAGGCAATCCAGTGGGGAATGCCAGCAGGACTTAGTTCTATGATTATTGGGTTGCAGCCATTGGGTATGGCCCTTATGGCTGGCGTTATATTAAAAGAGCAAGTATCAAAGATGCAATGGACAGGGCTCATAATTGGACTCATAGGTTTATACCTGGTTTTATTTGATAGGATAGATTTGACCAATGAGCTTGCTTTTGATGGTTTTTCGATTTGGGCAGTCATTGCTGTAGTTGCATCTTTGTTTGGGATCTCAGCTGGAGCTGTTTATCAGAAAAGATTTTGTAATGATATGGATTTAATTAGCGGGACATGGGTTCAGTATTTTAGCGCCTTGCTTTTGTGTGCCTTCATTGCTGTTTTTTTTGAAACTGGGGAGGTTTACTGGACAAGTTCTTTTATATTTACTTTAGCTTGGCAAGTGCTCGCGCTTTCAGTCGGAGCAATTTTCTTGCTCATGACAATGATTAAACAAGGCGCCGCTGCTAAAGTTGGAAGTTATTTTTATTTAGTTGCTCCACTAGTTACGATTCAGGCTTGGTTTTTATTTGATGAAACGATTGGATTTAGTGCTTTGGTTGGGGTTATCCTTATTTCCCTGGGTGTGGCAATAACATC
>Ga0228661_1000278_pt1 | contig 9448 bp, 10 predicted proteins | sample 75DmetaG_FD_182857 | JGI IMG/M metagenome (GOLD analysis project Ga0228661, IMG submission 182857) | Seawater microbial communities from Monterey Bay, California, United States - 75D | ecosystem: Environmental > Aquatic > Marine > Coastal | place: USA: California | collected 2016-11-14
TAGCTATTGCACCTGGACCTAGTAATGCATCACTATTCTCTTCAAATGATTTAGATATCTTTGTAGGTTCTAATATGAGTACTAGAGGACCAGCAGCAACAGGATTTGCAGGAAAAATATTTAGCGGAAGTAATAACTGGTTAATATCAGATGTTGATGCCGCAGATACTGAATATAGACTATCAGTAGTAGGAAATGCAAATATTTCTCAAGCATTAAATATTGGTCAAAACTTAACTGTAACAGGAGACATACTTCAAGCCGGTAATGCAAGATTTTCATCAGATGAAGCAGGTATTATTTGGTCTAGAAATACAGACGGTGCTTCTATAAGATTCTACAACACAGCAGATGGTGATACAGATTCTAGACTAGAATTTAATACTAGAGATAATAATAACGAATACTTCAGATGGACACATACTACAGCTAATAATGAGGCAGATGCTTCTTCACCAGGTGGAACATATGAGTCAATGAGATTGTCTCCAATTAATTCCGGTAGTAACTCTATATTAAAAGTATCTGGAGATATTATAGCAGATTCACTTACGATGGGTGAGGGTAGTGATAACGGTTCTGCCGTAGACTTCTCTTCTATCTTAGGAGGAAGCGCTAATTTTGTCCAAGGTAAGACATCTCTTGTAGGAGCAGGTAAATCTAATGAAGTACATTCAAATAGTTCTATAATTGGAGCAGGTGAGAGTAACGTTACTAAAGGAGATAATACTTCAATCACAGCCGGTAATCTTAATGCAATACAAGAAAATGCTACTAATAGTTCAATAAGCAGTGGTCAAGAAAATGCAATAGCAGCACCAACTTCTTTTATAGGAAGTGGTAGAGCTAACGATATTAAAACTGGTGCAGATGATTCTGCCATAGTAGGTGGTAAATCTAACCGAATCGCAGCGAATGTAATATCAGCCTTTATAGGAGGTGGATATGAAAACCAACATTATGGAAGCGGATCATGCTATAGTGCAATAGTAGGAGGTAGAGGTAACTGTATATTTGGAGGAGAAGCAACTGGACTTGATAGTGAATTTCAATTCATTGGAGGAGGAAAAGATAATAAAACAAAAAATGAATACGCAGTAGTAGTTGGCGGTACAGGAAATATCGTAGAAGGTGAATCATCACTTATAGTAGGAGGATCTAGTAACAAAGTAGTTCCTGCAACAGCAACTATTGTAGGAGGTCAATTAAACAAAATAGACGATGGTGTATCTTCTAACATTGTAGGAGGTCAAGAAAACAGAATTGAGAATTCAGTCTTTACAAATGTACTAGGAGGATTTAGAAATGAAGCATTAGGAGTATCTAACTACTCTTCTCTACTTGGAGGTCAAGAAAATAAAATAGAGGAAGCAATTCAATCTACAATCGTAGGAGGAAGAGCGAACGGTATTAATAGAGCCGAGTATTCAAATATATTAGGAGGTCAAGATAACAACTTAGATCGTTCAAATAATTCTAGCATTATAGGTAATAGTAATAATTTATCAGATAATGAAAGTAGCCATATTATTGGTTCATCAATATCAGTAGAGTCAGGACAGCAGTTTACTACATTTACTAATAACTTAATGTTAACAGGTAGTGCAGCAGTTCCTTTATCAGGTATTATGACACTAGAGAGATTAGAAACAACACCACCTAAGAAATCACTAATTGGAGGTTCAATCTTCCATTCAGGATCAGCAGGAGCAGGTTGTTTATACTTTACTCCAGACGGTACTACAATCCAGCAAATAAAATTTGCTTAATAAGTAAACAATTTATCTAACAAGATAAATTAAAATGATAACTATGCCAACATGGACTTATAAAGGTAGATTAGTTACCGAAATAAACGACATGCCGGAAGGAACATATGGATTTATATATGAAACAACTCATAAATCTTCCGGTAAGAAGTACATAGGTAAAAAAGTTTTATTCTTTGAACGTAATAAACGACTAGGAAAACGAGCATTAGAAGCTCTTAGAGAAGAACGTAAAGCTAAAGGTATTAAAGGAAGAGTTCCTCTTAAACAAAAAGTTATTACAGAATCAGATTGGAAAGATTACCATGGATCTCATAAAGAAATTTTAAAGCTCTTAAAAGAAGAAGGTGGAGAGGGATTTGAAAGAAAAATACTTTGCTACGTTCCAACTAAAAAACTTTTAACTTACTATGAATGTAAATACCTATTTATAAAAGAGGTACTAGAACACGACTCATTATTCATTAATGACAATGTTCTTGGTAAATTTTATAGAAAAGACTTTGAAATATGATTAAAATAAAAGATATTATTGGACTTCCATCTCTACAGTACCATGTAGATAACAATCTCTCTTTACATGAGAATGTCTACCGCTATTCTAGCGAAAGCTATATACAATTATTTGCTGAAGCAAGAGATGCTTGGAGAGACGGTATAATTGAACTTGAAGTAGAAGATGCAAATCTTATAGAAACAACAGATATAGGATTATATGGAGAGTATAATGGACAAAAAGTACCATTAGATTTACCTATGTTAAATGAAATTGATGAAGATGATGAATACGAAATAGCATCTCGAAAACTATTTGATATGACTTGGGATGAGGTACGTAGACAGAACAATCAAGATATGGTACAAGATGTACATGATGAAGTTTCTAAAGACGATGAAGAAGATTGGGATAATGATGATAATTTTTATTCACTAAAAGAAGATAGAAAATATAATCAAGAAGAATTACTTAGATTAGATTTAATTGCTCATCGTAAATTTAACTGCGATTATGAAAAATGTACTGATGATCAAAAAGCTGAAGTATTAAAAGATAAAGCTAAAGTAGGTGTTAAAGAAGCTAAATACAAAGGTAAGGATGTACCTTTAAACAAACCTAAAAGAGGCGGCTCTAAAAAGTTCTTTGTATATACTAAAAACAAAAAAGGAAATGTTGTTAAAGTATCATTTGGAGGAACAACAGGTTTAAGTGTTAAGATAAAAGAAAAAGGAGCAAGAGCATCATTTGCAGCAAGACATAAATGTGCTACTAAAAAAGATAAAACAAAACCAGGCTACTGGGCTTGTAATGTAGGACGATACTGGAAGTCATTAGGAGGAGCAAAAAACTTTAGTGGATACTGGTAGACCTTACATAGAGACAAAAAAAGAAAGTTATTTAATTAGGGAGTTCACTCAGAATACTCCAGAAGATGAATTCGTTTGGCATAGAGATAGAGAAGATCGTTGGATAGAATCTATTAATCAAACTAATTGGCAATTCCAATTTGACAACACACTTCCTGTATCTTTACATGATAACAAGCTATTTATACCCAAAGGCACATATCACCGCTTAATAAAAGGCACAGGTGATTTAGTCGTAAAAATATGGCAAGAGTATTAAGTATAGGTAACTATAAAGGGCAAGCAAAAAAGAAGAGACCTGGAGTACATTCAAAAACAAAGAACTCCAATTCAAAAGGTTCTAAATTTTATGCTAAAGCCTATAAAGGACAAGGAAAATGAAATTATCAAATATCATACTAGAGTACGGAGAGTACCAACAAGAAGAAGATAAATTAGCTAGAGACATAAAAAATCGTTTCGATCTAGGTAGAGTATCCGTGAGTATGGGTAATTATTCAGCAGGAAGAGAAGATAATGATCCATTAAAGGATATGTCTTACGGTAAAATTACCTTTATGACAAGAGGTGACTTTGAAGATAGTACTTGGAATAAAATACTTTCTTATGTTAAATCATTAGATTTTGAAATAACATCTGATTCTAATTACTTTGACGAAGATCCTGGCGAAAGATATTACTACCCTTCAATAAAGTTTCACTTTAGAAACTTAACTAAATAAAATGTATGAGACTCTCACACGTCATATTAGGAGAAATACTCTACTACGATCCAGGATTTGAAAAAGAAGTAGATAAAATAACAGACCTAGGAGGTAAACATCTAGGCTCAGGAGATTATGGCTCTGCTTTTCTTCTTAATGGACGAGTATATAAAGTAACAACAGACGAAATAGAATTAGAACATGCTCTTGTACTTAAAGGAGTAAAGACTAATAACTTTGCTTTTATCTACGATGTAGAAGTTTTAGAGAAAAAGTTAGGAATTATACAAATGGAGGTTCTAGGAGAATTCAAAGGTGAAATACCAGAAGAATGGGTTGAAAGAGTTAATCGAGAAGCAGCTCAACTAGGTATAGACCCTGATGAATTAGATATAAGACCATCCAACATAATGGTTAATCAAAAAAATCACCTTAAATTAGTTGATATATAGAATTATTATTCGTATCTTATCTATATATTAGGTAATAGTTACGGAATAACTGTATGGATTATACATTCTTATTAGGCTCTATTGAGAACTTATTGGGTAAGTCTCATAAAAAAGCTCGCGAAAATCATGCTTTCCACTGTCCTTTCTGCAATCATAGAAAGCCGAAACTGGAAATAAACATGGCAACCAATGAAGAAGGGCACAACCCTTGGGAATGTTGGGTCTGTCAGACTAGAGGCCGTACTATACGTTCTTTATTAAAGCAGTTGAAGACTCCTAGAGATCAAGCAAACGAAATATTAAAGTACTTACCGAAAGGTTCTAAAATAGATTATAAGCAACTATCTATAGTAGAACTACCTAAGGAGTATCAACTTCTTCATTCAGCATCTGCTACTTCAGTTATAGCTAACCTAGTAAAAAAATATTTATATGAGAGAGGACTTAGCGACAATGATTTTATTAAATATGGTATTGGATACTGCACAAGTGGAGAATATGGAGGACGAGTTATTATACCGAGTTATTCTGCATCCAATCACCTCAATTACTTTGTTGGAAGAAGTTTTGACGGCAACTTCTATAAGTACAAGAATCCGGAAGCTTCCAAAGACGTAATATTTTTTGAAAACTTTATTAATTGGGATGCACCTATAATACTCTGTGAAGGTGCATTTGATGCTATGGCAATAAAGAGAAACGCAATACCTATTTTAGGTAAAAGCTTATCTAAATCGCTATGGAAAAAACTACTCACAGGAAAATTAACAGACATTTATATTGCATTAGATACTGATGCTCAAACACAAGCTTTAGAGATTGCTGAAAAATTAATAGCAGCAGGATTTAGAGTTTTCTTAATTGAACTAAATGGAAAAGACCCATCTGATATGGGATTCAAAACTTTTACAGAATTAGTACAAAACGCAACGGAATTAGATTTCTCTAAGATAATGTTGCAAAAATTAAACCTATGATAAAACAAGGAATGAACATTCTAGAACAGAATGAAAAGAAACGATTAAATTTTAATCCGCAACTTAAGCAGATTAATTTTTTAGACAGGAGAGTTTATAAGAGAGGCGAAGGAGTATATTACCCTTCCGTAACTACTATACTTCAGTATATGCCCAAGAACAAATTTTTCGAAACATGGATGAAAGATGTTGGGCATAACGCCGATCTTATAATGAGAAAAGCAGGAAAACAAGGTACTCAAGTTCATGAAGCTTGTGAAAAGCTTATTCTTGGAGAAGAGGTTTCTTGGATGGACGACTTCGGTAATGCTAAATATTCTCAATTAGTATGGGAAATGATATTAAAGTTCCATGACTTTTGGTCTACATATAAACCTGAACTAATATCAGCAGAAGAATTTGTTTGGTCAGATAAACATAAGTACGCAGGTACAGCAGATATTGTATGTAAACTTAACGGAGAAGTTTGGTTAATAGATATTAAGACTTCAAACAGTATTCATAAGTCTTACGATCTTCAATTAGCATCTTATGCAAAAGCGTTAGAGGAATCTAAAGGAGTAAAAATTGAAAGAACAGGAGTGCTGTGGTTAAAAGCTCATTCTAGAGGACCAAGTAAACAGAAAAAAGTAATACAAGGTAAAGGTTGGAAACTACTTAATATAGATGATATCGACGGAAATTTTGAATTATTTAAAATGATATATAAGCTATATAGTTTAGAACATCCAGTTGTTGAACCTATTTATAATAGCTACCCTACAACCCTAAAACTATAGTATATGAAAAAATTAATAGTATTACTCTTTATAGTAACCTTATCAAGTTGCGGAATTCAATGGAAATACAGCACCCTAAACCACACAGGTCACATAAGTAGTTTACATACTGTTAATGACTATGAAGTCGATACACTAACAGAATCTCAATTTAGATATAAATTAAGAACAGACATAGGTTTTAGATTAGACTTTGCACGCTATGCATTGAGCCAACCGAGATCATTTGATTGGAATAATAGATTGTTAGGAAGACAATATGATTCTAGATATAATTCTTATTATTGGAATAGAGATCAAATGTGGAATGACTGGGCTTGGGGTTATACAGGCTGGAATTCTTGGGGTTCTCCTCATAGATGGTCACCATTTGGATATGATAGATGGGGATATGGAATCTACTATGGTTGGAATAATCATGGATGGGGGTACAATAACTGGATAGGCAATGGGTATTACGGTTGGAATAACTACTATGGGCAAGGTTGGAGAAGAGGCAGCAACTCATACATATACGGAAGAAGAGGGTATAATACATTATTATCTACTACTAGACGTACTGTTAATTCAAAAAGGACAACTAATTATAATAAACAACAAAGACTAAATAATGATGATCAAATTATTAGAAATAATACAAGAACAACAAGATCAACCCAAAGCAGTAATAATGGCAGGTGGAGGGGGAGCAGGGAAGTCATACCTACTAAACCAGTTAGGGTTAGACAGCCTTCAACAGTTCAACCCGGACAAATACGTGGAGGATCCAGACCACCCGTACCACAACAAACTAGGACCCGCGTCAATGCAAGTAGCAAAGGACGTAGCGGCGGCGGCATCTAACAAAGAAAGCCTAGTATGGGATACTACAGCTTCAGGAGCTAAGTTTATGACCCAATTAGACTCTATGCTTGCAGCAGGGTATGGAGTATACATGGTTATGGTTTACGCTCACCCAATGATCTCTTACGCAGCAAACTTTGAAAGAACAGAAAGATCACTTCCATCTGTTGCAGTATTTTCAACTTGGAGAAATGCTTATCAATTAATTGATCACTACCAAGAAAAGCTTAAAGGTAACTTATCTATTTTTGTTAGTGACCGTGGAGGAAAGTTTAGTAAAGAAACTGCAGCGTTCGATAAAGCAGCAGAAGGTGGAGTAGAGGGAATAAAAGAATACTTGAAACAGTATAACGAAGAAACAGGAGCAGGTAAATCATCCTTTTTCTCTCCAGTAGTAATGTCTAAAGAAGAAGAAGAAGCATTTAATAAAGATGTAAGCGGCATAGAGTATAATAAAGGTAATAGATCAGAAGACAAAGCAATTAAACAAGCATTTCTTAAAGCTTTTAAGAAAAACGGTGTAGGACCGGGAGCTGATAAATTAGCAGATGCTGTTAAGAAGTATAGAGATAAAAAAGAAGTAAATGATAAAAAGAGTGATGATGTACTAAAGAATATAGCAGAAATGCTATTTAGTCCAAAATTCCAAGAATTATTAAAACACTCAGAAGTATCAGATATAGATAGTAAAGTCCAAGCATTTTTAAGATGATAGCACTATACCCAGGAGCTTATAAACCACCTCATAGAGGACATTTCAATGTAGTTAAGTCTTTGTTAGATAATTCCTACAACGGATCGATTTATACAAAAGATAACTACAAAGAAAAAGGCTCTGCACTACTTAGTGGAGAAGCAAATAAAAAACCATTCATAGAGAAAGTAATAGTGTTTGTAGGATCTGGGGAGAGAAACGGTATATCTAAGGAAGAGTCAATGTCTATATGGAATACATACGCTAAGTATTTGGGTAATGTAGAGATATTAGATGGAGGCAATAATCCTATGTTTGCAGCAAAAGATTATGCCCAAGCTAACCCTGATCAAGACTTTGTATCTGTAACAGGAATTAGAGGGGATAAAGACTTTGTTGACTTAAGGAGAGTAACAACATTTAAAAATGCTCCTAACGTACAGGGATTAGCATTGGCAGCAGCACCAGGATCTGGAGTTAGAGCTACTGACTTTAGAAATAGTATATTAGCAGGTAATTTAGATAGTATTATAGATTTCTTTCCTAAAGAATTAGGAAGAGAAGAAATATTAAACATATTAGACGACCTAAAGGATAAGATAGTTGCAGAGATAATAAGCAATAACTTATCGGGATTTATTGATAATTACTTTAATGTTGACGAAAATAATAATGCAGAAGAGTTAAATACTCCTAATGTTAATGAAAGAATAGAAAAAGCAATTACATCTGTTAGTAGAGATAAAATTAATAATCTTTATAGTTATATATCTCGATTAATCCCTAGTGGTACAAGTATTAATTTAAATCAAGATAGTATAGTAGTGAAATTTGACGAACCATTAAATGAAGAACAGAGAGCTCCAGAACTTAAAGAATATATAGCATCGTTATTAGAATATATGCTAGACGAGAAGATGAATATAACACCTCTTCCTGAAGTTAAGTTAAGAAAAGATGATGCTAATGCAAACACCTTTTTTGGTAAAACAGCTTACTATGATCCAAACGAAAAAGAAATAGTACTATTTGTAAGCGGAAGACATAATAAAGATATTGTTAGATCTTTTTCTCATGAGATGGTACATCACATGCAAAATATAGAAAATCGTTTACCTAAAATCAGTACTCAAAACACAAATGAAGATGATAGGTTACTTGAGCTTGAAAAAGAAGCGTACTTAGTTGGTAATATTACCTTTAGAAACTGGGAAGATAGTCTAAAAAATTCTGATAAGCAATCTTCTTTAAACGAAGGTCGTTATGATACAATATCAAATAAGTTATCATCAATTGCATTCGAAGCATTCAAAGATATACACGACAGAGGAGATACCTCAGGTAGTTTTTCATTTAGAGTAGATCACCCAGATGAAGAGCATGATATACCGGCCAAAGAGTTTTACTTTGACTTTGAAGGTTATGTAGAAATTACAGACGACTTATACCAACCTGATGGAGGAGCAAATGGTGGATTTGATGAAAAAGGAGAATCAATTACTCCTATGCTTTCTCTTAAATTTAGAATACCAAAAAATCCTACAACTAATCCATCTTGGGAGGATATTTCTTTTGACTTAAAAGATGTTGTTAGACATGAGATAGAACACCTAACCCAAGACGGTGATAACCTTAAAGGTGGGGTTGTTAGTGATGACCCTAAATTAGAAAGACCGAGTAAGTATATGAAAGATGATCAATTACTGAGAGACTTAATTGATGCAGACCTTTTACCTAAATCTCAATACTATAAATTAGAAAAAGAAGTTGATGCAATGCTTCAAGGACTTTACTTTAAAGCTAAAAAATCTAAACAACCTTTTAAAGAAGTAATAAACGACTACCTAGATAAAGTAGATCTAACT
>Ga0228661_1000305_pt1 | contig 8833 bp, 14 predicted proteins | sample 75DmetaG_FD_182857 | JGI IMG/M metagenome (GOLD analysis project Ga0228661, IMG submission 182857) | Seawater microbial communities from Monterey Bay, California, United States - 75D | ecosystem: Environmental > Aquatic > Marine > Coastal | place: USA: California | collected 2016-11-14
TGATATAGAAAAAGATTTCGATGGTAATTTATATTTAGGATGCAGCCATACTTACGGAATTGGACATTACTGGGAGAATACTTGGGTAAGTCTGCTGAATAATAAAATAGGGGGTAAGTGTTTGAATCTGGGCGTGCCGGGGACCGGAATAGGTACCGGGGCAAGAACGCTAAACGAATTGAAGTATGTGATTAAACCTAAAAATATTTTCTGTTATTATATACATAAGTATAGATTTGAGTTTTGGGACTGGGAAGGAAAGTATTGGCGAACGATTAGCCCAAATTTCGTTTATGAAATAGATGGACCTAACGCTAAAGTACCAAAAGAGATGATGATGTTTTTAACTCAAGAAGAATATAAGGATAGTTATTATCAAGCTCAATTCGCGTTAATTAAAAATATAGCACAAGAGATTGGTGCAAAGCTCTACACCATACCTTCTATATCTTCTAGTCAATTTAGAAAACCATATAAGAGTACTTCAACTCCTTTTAAAGCCAGAGACCTACTTCATTCAACTACTATGTGGCATAGTCAAGTAGCTGATACGTTCTATAAAACATATACTAATAATTTCAGTTTATTATGATATTTGCAACTGTTTGTCACGGAGAGTTATTCACTAAAAGATATAGCTATGAGATTAATAAAGTAGCAAAGACTGATACCGTATACGTATTAACTGATCAACCAGAAGCTTTTACAAACTGTATTGTAAGAGATTATAATACGTTTATGGGTACTAATCAATTTACTTACTACTCTAAGCTATTATTTTTATTTGCATTATTAGAAGAACTAAAGGAGAGAATTAACTACGTTGATGCTGACTTCTTAAAGACTACATTCAATAAAGCATTAGTTACTGACAGTACCACTTTATTTACTTCAGTTGCGGTTGATTATAATAAAACATTACTAGGACAATTAGACTATAAAAAAGAGAAGTATAGTGAATGGTATAAGTTTTTAAAAGAAGTTAATTTAGAAACAGAAGGTGATAAAGTATTTACTTATGTTACTGAAGCTTTTTGGTCATTTCCATATTTAGATAATATTTCTATAATTGCATCTAGAGCTAGGGAGCTAAAAAAACGTATTGAAGAGATATTTACTTTAAACCCCGATCATTGGAAAGGCACTCCTCTAAGAAGATATGCTGACACAGGAATAGGATTCGGGGAAGGTACTGCTATGAGTGCTTTAGTACAGGAATTTAATATAACTCTTAAAGCTGTTAACCATAATAAAGATTTGTTTAATAAGAAAAAATTTCATATATTGTAATATGATACTAAAAAATTACATTCAAGACATTCCAGATTTTCCTAAAAAAGGAATTCTCTACAGAGACATTCAACCCTTACTAGCCGATACAGATGCTTTTAATCATGCATGTATGGAAATGAGCTGGTATGATCCATTTCCTGACTACTGGGTAGGTATAGAGTCAAGAGGTTTTATATTTGCAGCTGGAATAGCAGCTATGAGACAAGGAGGCTTAAAGTTAATTAGAAAACCAGGTAAGTTACCTAATAAAAATGTATTCAGTTTAGATTACAACTATGAATATGCTTCTGGTACTTTAGAGATGGCACCAGGCTCAGGGTCTATTGTATTAGTCGATGACGTTTATGCTACTGGTGGTACAATGGAAGCAGCGGAAGAGCTTGCGTATACCTGTGGCTATGATGTTATCGGTAAAGTTTGTTTAATTGATATAGGATTAACAGAGTCCAACGTAAGATCTGTCATTAAGTATGAGTAAAATATTATTACTATCCGCTACTGATCTCGAACATGGTCAGTCTCATTTATACGATAATGAAATACACATTATTGGAATAGGTAAAATTAATGCAGCTGTTAATACTGCAAGCCTTATTAGACAATATAAACCAGACGTAGTAGTCAATTTTGGCTCTTGCGGTTCAGTAAAACATTTTCCTATTGGTGAAGTTTTAAAAGTAGGTAGAGTTGTAAACGATATAGATGTTATGAATATATCTAAAGATAGAGATATCATTCTACAAGGTAAAGGAGATATAACCTGCTGTACTACAGATCATTTTTATGATAAAAGTAGAAAAGTCCAATCTAAAACATTTAACCATAGAGAGGATATAGATATTGTAGATATGGAAATATACGGTATCGCAGCAGCATGTAGATCTCTCAATGTATTTTGTTATAGCTATAAATGGGTTAGTGATTATGGAGATTTAGATCAATGGAGAGAAAATGCAGCTAAAGGATTCGAAGAGTTCAAATATACATTTAAAAATACATTTCTTTAATGCATATTAGTAAGAGATTTTCAGAAGGACAAAAAAAAGTACTGGTAGATATCGATGAAACAATATCATTCTATCCAGAAGAAAGACAGTACGATAAAGCTGAACCTATAATTGAAAATATCGCTAAAATTAACCAATTAGCAGAAGACGGTTGGTACATTACCTACTGGACAGCAAGAGGGTCTGTATCTAAAAAAGATTATTATGAGTTTACAGTCGATCAACTTAAATCATGGGGTTGTATATTTCACGATTTAATTGTTGGTTATAGAGATGGAAACTTATGTCACTCAACTAAACCTCATTTTGATATGGTGATAGATGATAAAGCAAAGAGAATAGAAGAGATATGAAAGTCTTAATACTAGCTTCTCCTAGATCTGGTTCTACAAATTTAACTCAAGCTATAAGTGAAATTCTTAAACTAAAGAAAGTTTACGAACCTTTCAATCCTAACACTAATAAAGATCCCTTTTTATTTCCAGATAATTCAGTTACTAAAATTATAGCTTATGATAAACCTATTGAGTTTTATTTAGATTATATTTCTAATTTTGATAGAGTTATTTATCTTACTAGACATAATATTGAAAAAGCATATGAAAGTTACATTCATGCATACATTCAACACTCTAATAAATCATGGTTTAAAAAATATACTTATAACGAGTCTTTAGAGAGAGATGAACTAAGGTATAATTTTGTTGACACCTGCAGTAATATTGTAAAAGAAGTTGCAAAGCTGAATAAAAAATCTTATCTTATATATGAAGAGTTGTACTCCAAACAATTAACGCAGTTTAATAAAGCTGTGGACAGTATTGATTTAGTTATAGATAAGCAATACTTAAGAGCACTACTCAATCCTAAGTATAAATTAAGACAAGAAAATAAAATTAAAACCATACTATAATGAGCGACTCAGTAAAAAAGTACTATGAAGATGGAGAAAAAAATCTTATATCCCCTGAAGAAAAAAGAGAGTTGGATATATTAGAGTTAATCTCTTTAGCAGTTAAGGCTGATAAGATAGCAACAGTATCCGAAAGAGCAGAGCAAGTACAAAAGGAATTTAAAGGAGCTTCATTATTAGTAGGTCTACAAATAGCATGTGATGAAGAAGGTCTTATCTAAAGAATTATTATCAGAGTTAAAAACAGAATTAAGTAATACTAGCTATGCTACTGGGCATGAAATAAATACTAGACAGGACAAAGCACCTGGATTAGCTAGAATTAATAATGAGAAAGATAAAATATCTTACAATGTTGGAATGGATCATTATAGTTTAGATAATAATAAACTAAATAAAATCTTAAAAAAAATATCAGGTAGGGCTTCTAAATACCTTATATCTATACATACTGTAGAATCGATTACTGGATCAGAAACATACCCTCACTATGATACTAATTCTGGTTTAAGTTTAAGTATTCTACTAGAAGATAATTTTGAAGGAGCAAATCTTATTGTTGATGGAAAAAATATAGACTTAGTTAATGAAGGAGATTATACTCTATTCGAAGGTCATAAAGTTAATCACTATGTAACTCCTGTTACTAGTGGTAGAAGAAAAGTTCTAGTACTATTTTACGAATACGAAAGAGCTACTAAGCTCATTTAATGGATAAATCAAAAATTAAACAATTCAGGTTACTTAGAAAAGATTTTTGTTCTCATGTTTTTGACGATAAGTACTGGTTCAAGACTCTCTCTGTCGATACATTAGAGGATAATATACAATATGTTAGTAAAGTTATAGAATACCATCATGAAGATCTTGACTGGGATAATACTCCAACTATTGAAGTAGTAAAAGATAGATTAGAGTTTGGTTCAAAAGTACATTTATGGATGTATGAGAATAAATGCTACGGTTGGCATTGGACTAATACTAACTGTGTTACTATAGATTGGAAAAGTTACCATCAAGGTATAAAAGAGAACGAAATTTATATTGGAGGTGCTTTAGTAAGTAGAAAACATAAGCCAAATAGAGGTAACTCAGCTTGGTATTTCTACAGACAAGGTTTTGAATACAGTTTTGATATAGATAACACAGATACTATGTATCTTTACTCTGATGACTGGAATAGGGCGTCTTCTATACTTTGTTTTAAAACAGGATTTACTACATATAATTTTTTAAGTTAGTTGTTTCCCCGAATATTTTTTCTTATATTTACATATGGAACATATCTTACCTATGACACCTAAGTACTCTAGAGCTTTTCTAGAACGTACTCTAGGTAAACGTTACTTTAAGAAACCTTATGATAGATTTATGTGGTGGCGAAGTTATACACCTAAGAATAAACCTCTCGATAAACGTAAACCTTTTATTGATAGAATACTCAACGGTGACTTCGAAGTAGGTCCCTACCTTATGGAGATAGAATTAGTATATCACAATATGAACGATAAGTACCTTAACTGTATTACTACAGGAGGAGATATAGACCTTAGTAAGTATCATGCTGAGTCTTCTATAGATAGAGCAAGAGTAAAACGTCTATTAGAAGATCATGAGAAAGAAGAGTGGCGTAAGTTAGACGATATTAAACGTGAGTTCTTAGTAAGGTTTAAACTAACTAGTGAGCAATACGATAAAGAAGTAGTCAATACTAGAGCAAAAGATTTAGCAGACTTTTACTTTAGAATGGATAAAAAATACGGTACATACTGGCAGCCGAGTAAAATGCCTAAACAATCTATTTATTAAAAACAAATACTATGGACACTATTTTTATTATTTTAGGTATATTACTCGTTGCAGGAGGAGTAATGATCTATTTCGTTAAAGCCGGAAAAATTAAAGACTCTGATGGAGACTTAATTCCTGATGCAGTAGAGGATGCTGTAGAAGAAGTAAAAGAAACTGTTGCTGAAGCTAGAGCTAGAGCAAAAGTTGTAAAAGCTGAAGTAAAAGACGTTGTTAAAGCTGTTAAAGGCACAAAGAGAAGAGGACGTAAACCTAAAGCTAAGAAGTAAACTTAACTTAATAGTTATGAACAATCAAGTTAATGTCGATATCTCACAAACACAACCAGTCACATGCGAAGAATGTGGAGGAGTCTACTTCGAACAAGGACTCATCCTCAGAAAAGCCTCAAAGTTCCTTACTGGAACAGGTCAAGACGGATTCATCCCAATCCCAGTCTTTAACTGCAAAAAATGCGGTCACGTCAATCAAGAGTTCCTCCCAAAAGAAATTAAAGAGTTGGATTAACAGGTACTACTCTGGCTTACAAGGTCAGATATATAATGACGATTTACAATAATTTTAAGAAGAGGCTACGGCCTCTTTTTTTTGTGCTATTTATATTAAAATAGTTACCTACCAATACGTTTTATACAATTGTTACGCTTAATAGTTGCACTTTAACTAATAAGTAAAAGAGTATGAGACTTTTTTTATGTGCTGTAATGGCACTATGTAGTTTTAACATAACTGCTCAGGATTATTATACCATAGCAGATGTTACTAATGAAATTGCTCTAGGGCCAATGGCCGGGAATAGAAGCTTAGCTTTTGGAGTTAAGAACATCCTAGAGGAAGTTATCCAAGATAAAGGATATGATTTAGGGCCAAACTCTACACACCAGATCCAAGTTACACTTTATTATTTTGACGTTAAGAAAACTAGTATGCAGCTTGCTGTATTTAATAGAACTGAAGACGAAACTGAAATTGTTGCTCAAGCACAGTTAATAGTTAATGGTAAACCTAAAAAGAAGGTTACAGCAAGAGGTACAGCAACGTCTGTATCTACGGCTACATTAATTATAGATGAGGGAGGAAAATTTTCTCAAGCAGATGTATCAACTGCTATGAAGAAAGTATGCGAGCAATTAATTAAGAAATTAAAATTGAAATGACAAAAATTAAAGAGTTGTTTATTAAATTAGACAACTGGCTAACTAAAACAGGATACTCGATGTACCCACAATTAACTAAACACATGAAGAAATGATAAAGAAATTTATTTTTATTTTACTATTTCCTTTATTCTTATATAGTCAATCATCAACTGATGGAGCTGACGTAAGCTTAGAATTTTTAGGAACCACTTTAGATGCATCTAAACCTTTAAGTAAGGTTCAGGTAAACGATACTATAGTAATATCTATCGATATTAATAACTTAGACGATCAACACAGTATTACTTATGCTCATATTGATGTAGAGTATAATACATCAGCATTTGCTAGAGTAGGTAATCCAACTTGGAAGACTCCATCAGCAGCACAGACTAGTTTATTTAGCTGGAATAATATTAGATGGACTAGAAACTCTAACTATGATAAAAACGATCTATGGGCTCAATGGAATAAATCTGGGGGTAGCTACACCAATACTAACGGATGGAACGTTGACCATTGGCAAGCTATATCTACTACAGAGTTTGGAGATGATACCTACGGTCATTTAGTAGAGTTAAAGTTTAAGGTGAAAGATGCTGGAGCAGCTCATAACTATACTGAGAACATTTATATTACAATGGGAAGGATAGCAGATAACTCTGGTAACTCAGAATATGTTTATCCAGAAGGTGAGGTAAGAGCTCATCCTACTCAAGCTATTTCTCATACTCCATTAGAAGATCTTGATAGTAACTTATCTATAAATGTAGATACTAATTCAAATGTTGATCCTACTAAATTAAAAGTAATTATAAAAGAAGATGGAACTCAAGTAGCTTCGTTACCTTTAGATTCAAATGGTGATGTAAGTATAACTGATTATGTTATTTCTTCTACTAAAACATATACAGCTGAATTACAGTATAATGGAAGTGGAGAAGATAACTATGTAACTGATTGGTTAGATAACGCTTTTACAGTATCTGACGTTGCATACTTATTAACTGAAACTGAAGGAGGGGCTGGTCACGGTAATCCTGGAGCAGTAATAACAAATGGTATATCAGCATTACATGGTGATTTAACAGATCCAACTAGACAATTAACTCCACAAGATGCTTATAAGATGTTAGTACATGTATTAGGAGATGATATATTCTCTGATGATCATTTTACTAAATCTTTTAGAGCAGCTAGAAAAGCTGACTTTGATGAATTTACTATGACTCATTTCGTTAATGATAGTATATTTAATTATGCTTTAATAGATACTATTGTTCCTAATTGGACAGCTAATAGTAATAAATTTGAATATAAAACTGGTATATTAGGAGACGTAAATCTTAATTATAGTTCAGCACAACCTGAATCAACAGAATCACCTTCACCTAATCCAACTGTAACAAGATCAACTTCTACTGAAAATAAAACAGGAGTAGGAACTGCTAAAGTAGCTGTAACAAGTAAAATTGAAGAAGATAAATTTATAGTAGAACTAACATTAGGTTCAGAAGAATTAATAGCATCTCAATTTAAATTAGTATTTGATCAAACTAGATTAACTTTTGATGAAGTCAATTTTGATACAGGTAATAATACAACTAACTTTGCGTATGCTGGAGATAAGTTAATTAACTTTGGATCTATCAATCAACAGAAAGCAGCTATAAAGAAAGATTCTAAATACATTTTAACATTTACTAAAGGTGCTTCAGTTAATAGCCCAGCAGGTTTATTTTCAATACGTAACTTTGATGCTGCTAATTTAAAAGGAGAATTAATAATATTAGATTTTGAATAATATGAAAAAATATTTATACCCATTCATGGCATTAGCCTTTGTAGGCTGTATGAGAGACATAAAAGAAGATATACAGTATCCTATAGAACAAAGTTTAACTATAAATGAAGCTACTGGATTAAAGTTTGAAGGTCCTTCTATTAATGATGCTTCTCAGTTTAACTTTAAAGTAGAAACTGGAGGAACATATTATATAGTAGTAAAAGATCATTTAAAAAATGTAATATCTAAAAGCGAAATAAAAACTAATATTGGAGACAATGTATTAAGATTTTATACTAATGCAATACCTGATGGAGATTACTTTATAGAGTTTAAAGATCCTCAAGATAATGTAATCGAATCAAATAAAATAACTATACAATAAAATGAGTGAACAAAAAGAAGGCTTTTTTAGTCAAATAAAAAACCAACTGGTAGCAACAATAGGAATTGTAATTACTGCAGCAGGTGGTTTATTCGTAGCAAACATGGAGGCTATATTTACTCCAGAAGAAGAAATAGAAGTAGTACAACCAATGATGGAACAATCAATTACTATTCCTGAAGGAGTCAAAGATACAGTTGTAATATCTAAGACGATAGTTGTACCTCCTAAAAAAGAAAAATCTGAAACCGAAAAAAGAAAAGCAGAAGGTTTAGATTGGTAAATTAAATTAACTATATAAAAATTAAGATTATGAAAACAGTGTTATTAACAATTTGGAACGACAAAATGAGTCCCTACCCTGTATTAGATTACACATTTAAATTTGCAGCATATGGCTTACTAGCTATGTGGGCATTAGGGATGAGTGTTTTACTTTACGGAATTTTCTCTGGTGAAGCTGATATTCAAAATGCTACATTCGGAGTATTTGATTATATA
>Ga0228661_1000312_pt1 | contig 8685 bp, 17 predicted proteins | sample 75DmetaG_FD_182857 | JGI IMG/M metagenome (GOLD analysis project Ga0228661, IMG submission 182857) | Seawater microbial communities from Monterey Bay, California, United States - 75D | ecosystem: Environmental > Aquatic > Marine > Coastal | place: USA: California | collected 2016-11-14
GGCGTTTTTTTGAAGCCTCCAGGCTTGTATCTATAAATCTAACGGGTGAAGATAGCTTGTAGAGTTTGGCATCCCCTCTGAAGTCTTCAGATACGTCTTTGATTAGCTCGGCAGTGTTTGGCTTTGTCCTTGTCATGGCTGCATTATAGCAGAATGGCGAACCGTAGCAAGTGTTTTTTAATCTTTTTTAATTCTTTTTCTAACAACGTTTTTATCATGCGTAACTCGTTCATTATCAATGACTTACGAGCGGGTGCCTCCCGCCGCGCCGTAACTCGTTGAGTATCAACGACTTATGACTGTTAGATGCTGTTAGTAAAAAACCCCCGCCCTGTTAGGGGCGAGGGCTGCGCTTCGCTGGAGTTGTTAGGCTGGCAGCACCAGACCAGTCTCGTTGTCGACTGTTAGGTTTGGCGAGTGACCTGCGACGCGGTCAAACACGCTCTGCATATTCATAGTTCTGCTAGGCAACTTGGACATGTCGCTGCCCTTGAGGTGCTCAGTGCAAGCGTTGTAGAGGTTCCACAAGTGGTTGCCCTTGAACTCCGCGTGGCGAGGTGCTTCGAATTCTTTCGCGGTCTTGTAAACGTCACGGGCAGAGAATGCCTTAGCGTCTACAAGATCAATTAGGAGATCCGATGCTTGCTCACGGTTGATCTCGGTCCGCTGGTAAGCGCCGATGCGTTCAGCCATGTCAGTCCAGTGAGACGTAACGCGAGACATGGCGGTAGACAGAACACGCGGCAGATCTGTTAGAATGCGCGAGGTGTGACGACGGGCAAGCTTCACATCAGAAGAGAAGCAAAGATTATCACAGACAAGCATCTGGTTACCGATACAGATAGCAGAGGCAAATGCCTTGTCATGACTGTTACGGAGACCAAGGACAAGATTTCGATCATCGCCCTCGATGCCCTTACCAGTGATAGCAAAGCCGCCGAAGTAACGAAGGTCACCGCGTGACAAACCATGCTCTTCTTCAGTGATAGAAAAACCAGCACGGTCAAGAGCTTTGCGGGTATAGTCTACCAGCGTCGCGTGTGGGATTGGAGTGTGGGTATCAGTTCCTGCTGGCGTGTGGAGCTTAGCAAGATCAGTGGCTTCGATTGGGCTTTTGGACATTATTAGTGACATAGTATTATTTTTTTCTAGTTTGGATTAAGTGCGCCTTTCGTGACTGCAAAGACATTATAGCCTAAAAGTTTCTATTGGACAAGCACTTTCGTCATAAAAAACGATTTATTTTCACATGTTCCACGGAATGTTCCACGCAGCTGGGATTTAGAAAACGCCAAATAGACTGTTAGACGTTTCTGTTATTACAAGCCATTAAGTGTCAATGAGTTACGTTTCTGTTAGGGTACGTAAGTCACTCAGTATCAACGACTTACGGCGGGGCGGGGGGCCACAGCTCCTAACTCGTTCAGTATCAATGAGTTATGTAGTGGTTGAGCGATCATCTATACGATCCTGTCGACCTTGAGAAAACCAAGCGTCCCATTGAACCTTCTGCTCTTCTGTTAGAACACAAAGACAAGGCACGGTGATTCCATGCCAACCGCAATCATAAGATATATCTATAACTTCGTCGTCACTCATAATTGTTAATCGTATTTATTATCTTCACAGATAGCCTTAGCCATTGCCAGGAAAGACATTACCACTAAAGTTGTTAGAGTGGTGAATAATGTTAGAAAAGCCAACGCGTGAATTATTGTATGAATCATGTTAGTAGTATTTATCTTCTTTCATTTCTTCCAGTAAGTCTTTGATTAAACAAAGCACAAACATAACTACGCTAACCACCCAAAAACAAATGAGTGTTATGCCTCCGATTATTAGTATTTCTTTCATGATGGTGATAGTATTTCTAATTCTGGTTCGTTGTCAAAGATATCAACGAGAAAGGGGAATGGTAAGTCTTCTAAACTAAACATTATTTCTTGTTGTCTATCAAAGAGCTTGTCCCTGTCTTCTTCTATTATTGTTATTTGTATTCTGGTTTGCATATTATTATTCTCCTATAAACATTCCTCCGCCGAAAAAGCCTTCGTGGCTTACCTCTCTCGCCTTAGCCTTGATATTCTTAGCTGTGCCTCTGACAAGTGAGTCGTGGTGATTGATGTATGGTTCTGTTAGTGTTACCACCTTTCCGTATTCCTCTAGAGATGTAGTGATGAACATACCTAGCTTGATCTCCTTGCCATTGGTTATTTCAGCGGCTTTGAGTAGATCATTGTATTCGTCTTCTGTTAGCACGTTTTTTACATGCATTCTTTGGCTTTGTGCTTTTGTCATATCTTTTCTCCCTGCGTTGTTTAAGCTGTTTGGATTACAATTCATATTATGGGCAGATGGCTGTTACTTGTTCTGTTGAAAAACCTACTTCCTCACCATCCTCGGTAGTTCCCCAGAATGGGCGATGTGGGTTGTTAGGATATACTTCATCGACTATCACGGGTTGACCGCAAACGATAACCATAGTCCCAACCTTAATGGAGTTAGTGAGTTCTGTGTCTTTCATGGTTACATTATAGCATAATGAACTAGCGAAGCAATACCTTTTTAATCTTTTTTTAGTTGCTGATTGCGTCAATGCGGCTCATGTGGATTTCTTCTTCGTGTCCGTCTTGGTCAATCCCGATGATGGTATTTTCTGAATACCAGACTTCTTCGACGTAGTAAGAAGTCAATCCGACGATCACCATCGAGCCGACTTCTATCTTTTGTTGTGGTAGTGTTTCCGTTTTCATGGCTGCATTATACCAAATTGGAGCAAATAGGCAATACCTTTTTAATCTTTTTTTAATGTTCCACAGAAATGTTCCACACAGCTGGGATTTAGAAAACGCCAAATAGACTATACTGTTAGATGTATAAGTCATTGAGTATCAACGAGTTACGAGCTGGCTGGAGGTGCCCCGCCGTAAGTCGTTCAATATCAACGAGTTACGTAGGGTGTTAGAAGCTGTTAGTCGTAGCCGTAGATAGACCCCATAACATGGTAGTCGGCAATCGCGGAGGCGGCTTCGTCACGCTCGTCAGTCTGACCCTCGGCAAACCAGCGATCCCAGATCTCCTTCTGGTCATCTGTTAGGTGAGCGAGGCAGGGCGGTGTCGTGCGATAGAAACCGCAGTCATAGGCATGGTCTTGAATCTCTTGATCAGTCATAGTGTTAGGTAGTGGTTAGAGGTTGCTCCCCCCGTGGGGGAGCGGTTAGGGTGCTAGTAGGCGGGTTGAGCCGCACCCTGCGGAAATTAGTGAGCGTCATCGAGGAACGGCTCGGAGGTGTCAGCCTCGTTACAAGCTGCGATCCAATCCTGGTAATCCTGAACATCGAAGTCAGAGGGGAACTGAGCATCGAAGTTGGCTTGATCGGCAGCGGTAGCGGTGGTAGTGTTGTTCGTTTCCATGACAGAATTATACCAGAATCTCGCTAATAGGCAACATCTTTTTGCATCTTTATGCACTTTTTTTTGTGTTCCACGGAAATGTTCCACACGCGCCTGTTAGATTTATTGCTTACATAACTCGTTCAGTATCAACGACTTACGGCGCGGCTGGGGGTGGGGGCTCGTAACTCGTTGAGTATCAATGACTTACAGAGCTTTTTTCTGTTAGAGTGGTGGAGCGTAGGGGATTTGAACCCCTGTCTCTAACAGCAAACTGTTAGATCGAATACCAGTTCGCCCCTGTTAGATGTTAGGTAGCTCACCCCACGATGCCTAGGAGATCGTGAGGCAAGCTATTCCCAACACTACTTAGAAAACTGTTAGGCGACTACCTCAATTCCTGCTAGATGAAGTGTGCGATACTTCTCAAAGCCGTGATCGTCAATGTCGGTGGCTAAGACCTTGAGGCAGCGTTTACCATTCTTCTTAGCGTTCCAAACATCCTCGACAGCGTGGATTTTAAAGGTGCGCTCCTTGTCTCTGCGAACGCTAGACTTCCCTTGGTTGATATATCGAACAGTTCGATCCTTGAGAAGGTTTGCGATTTCGAGGACGGAGGCGGTTGTGCTTGTGTTGGTATTTGCGATTTGCATAGTTATATTATAGTTGGTTTTTGCGGTTGAGTCAATCCCCTTTTTGAGGATTGTGAGATTGTTTAGTGCTTTTAAAAAGTCCATTTGTTTTTAGTGGTTAAGACAAGCCTAGAGCATTGCCGTATTTGTCGAAGGTATTGCGGACAACCTTAGTTATTCCAGCAGAACCCCAGCGCATATTGGAGCGGAACTCTTTGACAGTTTCGCCATCAGAGTTTTTCACAAGGATTCTCCAAGTGCCAGTTGAGTTTCCTTCATCCCAAGTGAAACCTCGCTTTGCTTCAAAAGCGTTTAGGGTATCAAGATCAACGTGAAGGGTTTCGAACCAAGGAGTTTTTTTTGTTTTAGTATTGTTCATAGTAGTGTTTTCTATTTGTTAATGGTTTAAGTTTTGGAAAGCTGATTGCTCATAAAGGAGTTGCACCTTCGTCTTCCTCTCCTACCGCTTGTGCCGTAGTATCCTCGGATTTCTCGGAGTATGTGAGAGGCTATCTTACTTGCTAGAAGAATGAGCCGTTTGTAGTGTTTTGATTGTTGCTCCCCCTTAGGGAGCTTTTGGGAAGTCTTAAGTTGGTTGAACCCTTCCCTCTCTTGCTTGACTATATTATAGCAGAAAACTCGATTTTTACAAGCATATTCGACCTAAAAAAACGTTTTTTTTCGCTTTTTAACTCATTGGTTATCAACTAGTTAAAATGTTCCACAGAATTGTTCCACAGAGCTAGTTCGAATTTCCTTCGCCTTTCTAAACCTTTTCGCACTTTGCCGCCAGCCATGCGGTACATTGGCAGCACCTCAGAAACGCTCTGATAATTTCCATCGTTTAAACGCCCCTCCTGTGAGACAAGCTGATATAGTGCGCCCCTTCCGCAGTTGTATGTGAAACTTGTTAGAGCAGCAAGTTGATTATCTGTTAGAGGGACTTTGACTATAGAGAGAACCACATCTTTGTATTCGTGCAATTCCTTTTCTAACAAGTCGCTTGCTTCCCTCTCGGAGATTACGCCCTTAGATACTGCAATGCCTGTGTGACCATAGCCAATAGTTCGCTTGCCACCGCAACACGTATACGCCTCTGCGCGATAGCTCTCGAAATGTTTTACGCCTTTTAGCATATCATACCAAGCCTTGTTTATGTTAGGCGCAAGCACCGCGCTGTTAGGTTTTACCAGTACAGGTCTGTTAGGCTTCACCAGCACAGGTGTGTTAGATATGGCTGATGTAGTAAGGGCGATTAGAAGTAGTAGCGTTTTCATGCCCTAATTATACTCTAACAGTTCAGGTTTGTGAAGCTTTTTCTTTGCTTATTTTACCCCATGTAAGTCCTTCAGTATCAACGAGTTACGATCTTTCTAACAGTCATAAGTCACTCATTATCAACGAGTTACGGCCCCTCGGGGGGTGAGGCGCCCTAAGTCGTTGAGTATCAATGGGTTACAGAGGTTTTTCTGTTAGATGGCAAAACCCCGCCCCCCACACTACTAGGGGACGAGGCACAATTACCACTATGAAAAAGCTGTTAGATGTTAGATGAGCGTGGTGACGTATAGACCTTGATGCTCACCCTTGAGGTTGTCTGTTAGAGTGGCATAGCCATTGTCGTCTGCTGCTGCTCTAACGTATTCATGCAGTGCGTCTATGTCGAGGCTCATCTTCCTTGGTTGGCTTGGGTAGTTCCACACTATACGTGTGCCTGACTGAGCAAAGCGCATGATGCTGGCTAGTGTATCCTCTAACTGATCGCCTGTCTCTTGGACGTTCAACACGTTAGACACAAGGATCACTGAGTATGTATCATTAGAGGTAGCATTAGGCACGGATAGATCATAGCCATCAATGCTATACTCTTGTGCGCTTAATCTGTTAGACCAGTAGTTATCCTTACCACATCCGAAGTCTAACACATCATCCTCATGCTTAGTGATAACGTGATCTAGTGCATAGTGATATACTCTAGCCTTAGGCGTGAAGTTCTTACGGTATGTCTTGGTGCGTGAATCATTGTGTGCTTGCCACATAGCACCGCCCCAGCTTTTAGGTTCTTCTGTCATGCTGTTAGGTGTTAGTAGTTGACGTATTCCATGACTGTATCATAACGGAACTGACCATCGTCATTCATTTGGTCTAGCTCTTCATCGGTAGCCATGCGACCTTCGACCTTGGCTGTCATGATGTAAGCATCGCAGTAGTCGGGGTAGTCGCGATGGTCTACGCCGTCAATTTGGATGTCTTCGATTGGGGCGGTATATGCTCCTCTGTCGGAGTGATTGAATGTGAATTGATTCATAGTAATTATATTCTGTTAGTGGTTAGTAGTGATTAGTGCGGGTTGGCTCGTTAGCGAGTAGGATACAAGCCTTATTGATGTCCCCATGTGTGAAGCGTTCTCCGTTTATGGTTATGTAGTATCCACGGCATGAGACGGCAGAGAAGTTGCCAGATTTAAAGTAGACAGTGGCAGACCATCCAGCCTTATCATCATGGATAGATCTCTCAACGTGTGAGAAGGTAGGATACCTGCGGAAGTCAAATGCTGTCATGCTATTGTATGCGAGGTGGAAGGCGTTGAGCGGTGGTGTAGTGTATGCTTTCATAGTGATTTTCTTTCTGGTTATATTTTACAGTAATTCTAGTTGCCTTGCAAGATGTTTCGACACTTATTTTCAGCATCTCTTTTAGCCTTCATGACCATCTCACGCTCACGCTTGATCTGGAACTGACGCTCACGCTCACGCTGACGCTCAAGATTCTTGTTAGCGTTGGCGACCATCTCAGTGAGGATGTGCTGAACGTTAGGATTAGGAACTGGTGAAAGTGATGTAGTGTTTCTCTCTTGCATGGTTGTATTATACCACCAGAGCCGAAAAATGGAAGCAGAAACTTCATATATTATCATCTTTTTTCTCGTTCAGTATCAACGACTTACAATGTTCCACAGGAATGTTCCACGGGGAGGGGGGTTATTCTAGGCTTGCTGGAGAAAAAAAATCAAAGCTCGGGCATAGAAAATTGCTAATAGCATCTAACAGATGACCCTACCCCATTAAGTGAAAAAAAGTGTTAGATAACTGTTAGAATTCGCGGGGGGGAGGATTTCCTCAGTTTATAAATGGTTATAGGATGTAGGTGTTTGCGGGGCTAGCGCCCCCACCCCCAATTAGTAGAATGGAGCATTAAAAAAAACCCACAGTATTTGTTAAGTGAAAAAAAAACGCGGGTAATTTTGTGTTAGGGGTAAATTGTGTTGTTGATAAAAAAAGAATATAATATATAATAATATATATGCCGCGATTACTTTCAACACAGCTGACACTATTCGATAGTGTGGAAGACACATGGAGAAATAAATATTGCCCATGTTGTAGGGAAACTAGGAACATTGGCTCATTTTACAAAAACAAAATAAATAAAGACGGACACGATGCTTATTGTGAAGACTGTAGACGAGGTTTTTTAGCAAAAAAAAGAAAAGAAGAGAAAATTAAATACAAAAAAATAAAAAGGACCTTAAAGCGTGGAGATATTTCTCCAGAAGGTTTGATATTTTGGGGTTATGATTTACTGGCTAAGAATTTTGAACATTGGGTGGATAAAGATCGCTTTGAAGAAAAAAGAAATACAGTCAATAAAAGGCGCAACACTCGTTATCACGAAGACCAACTATATAGATTCAGAAAGACCTTAAGTAGAAGTATTAATAAATCCCTAAGCAAATTGAATGGCTCTAAAAACGGCCAATCAAAATGTGATATAATAGGACTCAGCATCGTGGACTTTCAAAAATATTTGAGCGATAGTTTTTCAGAAGGGATGTCATGGGAAAACAGAAGCGAATGGCACATTGACCACATCCTACCTCTTTCGGCGGCGAAAACACAAGAAGAAATCAAAATGTTATGGCATTACACTAATATGCGGCCAATGTGGGCTATTGACAACTTGGTAAAAGGAGGCAAATACTGCCCATTCGAGCTAGAAGAATTTTTCAAACGCAGAAAGCTTGAAATGGAACAATCTGATAAAAAATAGTGTATAGATTATTATGACGGATGAAAGGATGGCCATAACAATAGGTAGGGCTAACATAGAACTTGAAAAGTTTAGATTGGACAAAAGGTTTGAGCCTTATGGTCTTTATGAGTTGGGTCTTTCTAGTTTGGGTGAGAGATATACATTTGGTCAAAGAATGTTTTACGCTAATAACGTAAATGTTAATTTTGATATGCAGGGGGAAGTTAACAGGAAAGCTGGTTCTGTCGATAGGGATTTAATGTATAAGCAAAAGAATCAAATGTCTTGTATTATAGATGTTGATTTTTTATTATCTAATGATATCAATTCTGGTTATGGAGATCCTTATTTGTTTATGCGCGATGACATTCCAGGCGGGAATGCTACTGGTAAATCATTCTACGCTATAACTATTGGTGAGAATATTTATAATAAATGTTACCTTAACAGTATAAATGTTGAAATCGCTCCTTTCAAGCCTGTAACCTGCAGAGCTTCTTTCAAATGTGTGGCTCCAGCTAGTGGAGAACCAATTAAGGGTTTATATGTAGCTCAAAATTGGAGTGGTTCGCATAACCAGTTAATGGATACAGATGGTTTTGTTTTAGGTCATACTTGTGAGCTTAGT
>Ga0228661_1000321_pt1 | contig 8543 bp, 9 predicted proteins | sample 75DmetaG_FD_182857 | JGI IMG/M metagenome (GOLD analysis project Ga0228661, IMG submission 182857) | Seawater microbial communities from Monterey Bay, California, United States - 75D | ecosystem: Environmental > Aquatic > Marine > Coastal | place: USA: California | collected 2016-11-14
TACAAGAACGGGTGTCATCTAAGGGTGACATCTCATACCGCTTTAACCCGCCACAGAACCTTGTCGATGAGGGTGTGGTCAAACGTGAGGAGTATGGCACAGACCTAAAACAGGTACGTAAGATTGTTCGTAATCACAACAAGGCGATTGACACATGGCGTGAAGAACAAGCACAGGTTGTACGAATAAAGTCTAGCAGCAAGGTGACTGATCTCATTAACTATTACTATATGTCTAATGATTTCAATGCATTGCGTCATACAACTAAGGTTGACTATAGGTACTTTCTGACTGTGCTGCATCAGACTATGGGATGGCGTAAGTATGAACACGTTACCTCTAAGGTTGCAAAGCAATCATACGAAGAGTGGGTCAAACGTGGCATCAGTTTTGCTAATCATGCGGCAACATGTGCCAGTAGGGTGTACAACTATGCTATACAGATGGAGCACACAACATACAATCCTTGGGCAAACATCAAGCGTAAGTCTGCTGCACAGCGTAAGGTGGTGTGGACACACGATGATGTTGTCAAGTTTCTTGACGTAGCATACAGCGACTTTGAGTATCGTAATGTTGGTTTGATTGTACAGATGGCATACGAGTGGTGCCAACGGCTAGGTGACATGCGTATGTTGACGTGGGATAGCATTGACTTTCGTACACAGAAGCTGACACTAGAACAGAGTAAGCGTAGGGCTGACGTAGAGCTACCAATATCAGAGGATCTATTACACATGTTGAATGAACAACGTAATGACTTTGGTTTTCAAGACTACGTTGCCCCACATCCTAGACCTACGGGTGGTACATATAACCCTTATGCTATGGAGAGACTATCCAAAGTGGGTAGAAGGGTAATGCGTCTAGCTAAACTACCCGAAGAGCTACGTCTTATGGACTTACGTAGGACTGGTGTGACACAGATGGTTGACGCTGGTGTACCATTACCCCAAGTTATGGCAGTGACAGGACACAATCATGTGTCTTCTGTGAAACCATATATGAAACATACTTACACTAGTGCAAATAGTGCCTTGACACAGAGAAACGTAAGTGTATCCTTGAGTGGAGCGAACAACATAGAAAGTGATACAGTATGAATATGAATGATCTTATACATGACTTAGGACTAGCTAATGGTGAGACTAAACGTATGACATGTCCTGCGTGTAATACTAAGAATACATTTACTATTACTAATAATATGGGTAAGATCATATGGAACTGTTACAAGGCTGGGTGCAGTGTGTCAGGTGGCACACGTACTCAACTGACTGCTGATGACATACGTAAGTCATTGGGTAGTGTTGCAGAAGAGACACACGTATCAACATTCTCAAAACCAGATTGGTTTGTGCGTGATGATGCAAAGATCAAAGACTTCTGTGACCAGTGGGAGCTAGACCCACAAGATTTAGGCTTGTTGTATGACGTTAAGGAACATCGTGTGGTGTTCCCTGTTGTACACAATGGAGTTGCAGTCGATGCCACAGGCAGATCACTTGGTAAACGTATACCTAAGTGGAAAAGGTACGGTAAAAGTGACTTGCCATACGCTGCTGGACGTGGTAAAACGGCTGTAGTTGTTGAGGACTGCGTGAGTGCTGCTATTGTAGGTGATGGTGGTGTATATGTCGGGGTCGCAGTGTTGGGTACATCATTGTCCACTGGACACAAGAGGTACTTGTCGCAGTTCTCAACAGCAATAATTGCATTAGACCCCGATGCTTTACCTAAGACACTGCAGTTTGCACGAGAGTTACGACAGTACGTAGACACTATCAAGATACTGTACTTGCGTGACGATTTGAAATACCGTAACCCTACCGACTTTGAAAAACTTACAACACTAGGAGACTAACACATGGAATTATCATTGATACGTAGCCTGATGGACAAAGACTTTTATGACGAGCATCGTGGTGCACGTTGTCCTGACAGACTATTCAGTAAAGATGTACGTAAGATCAAGCAGTCTATTGACACTGCTATGGATCGCTATGAGCGTACAGTTACACCAGCAGAGATTGAGGCATTGTTCATGGCGAACAACCCTACCCTCACAACTGCACAGAAGACTGCCTACAGCCACCTGTTTGGGCAGGTAAGCAAGGAGCAGCCAATGGGCAGTGACGTAGCACAAGAGGTGCTATCTAAGCTGTTTCAACAGGTGATTGGTGAGGACATTGCCAACCTTGGCTTTGACTATGTGAATGGCAGCAAGTCTACACTGGAACCATTACGTCAGATGCTTGAGCAGTATGGCGATGACTTCACACCCAACATACGTATTGATTGGGAAGACATTGACCTTGATACTATACTTGCTATGACTGACCTTGAGTCACAGTGGACATTCAACATACCTACGTTGACACGTAAGGTTGAGGGCATCAACGCTGGTCACTTGATTGAGGTAGGTGCACGTCCTAACACAGGCAAGACATCCTTCCATGCCTCACTTGTGGCTGGGCCTAATGGCTTTGCATGGCAGGGTGCTCGTGTTGTTGTGTTGTGTAACGAGGAAGGCTATCATCGTGTGGCTCACCGTTACATCACGGCAGCTACAGGCATGGACAAGTTTGAGATCGTGAAGAACAAACAGGAAGCCATGCGTGTCTTTGGTCAGATACGTGACAAGATCATGTTCAAAGATGCAACAGGGCGTGACATGAATTGGGTTGAGTCTGTGTGCAAGTCATACAAACCTGATGTAGTTATACTAGATATGGGTGACAAGTTTGCCCGTACCGCTGGTTTCTCACGTCCTGATGAGGCACTCAAGGCTAATGCCATACAAGCTCGACAGATTGCCAAGCAGCAAGAGTGTGCCATGTTCTACATGTCTCAGCTATCTGCAGAAGCAGAAGGTAAGGTTGTTCTCAACCAAGCTATGATGGAAGGCTCACGTACTGGTAAGGCAGCAGAGGCTGACCTTATGATTATGATCTCCAAGAACCCTACAGTTGAGGGTCAAGAGGAAGAAGACAACCAACGCCACATCAATGTGGTAAAGAATAAACTATCTGGGTGGCACGGTATTGTTCACACAGATCTTGAATACAAGATAGCGAGGTATGTATCATGATAGATAATAATATTAATCCAAAGACAGGAAAAACTCCTTATTATAAAGACAATCCTGAAGCTGTTAAAAAACGTGATGCGTTGAGAATGTTTGTTAATGGTAAAGAGGTGAGTAAAAAACACGCACTGTATAAAGCAGGTCGTTATAAATCTTTTGGTGATGCTGCCTTTGCTTCACTGCAAAAAGACCAACAGATCAGCGAGGGCTACGTGTATGCAATACAAAATGCAGCATGGCCTGAGTGGATTAAAATAGGTAAAGCTATTGATGCAGAAGATAGGCTGAATGGATACCAGACAAGCTCACCCATGCGTGACTACACTCTGTTGTACTACAGATACTTTGATGATCGTAATACAGCAGAAAAGAAAGCGCATATCTTAGCTGCGACACAAACGACACACCCTTGGAACAAACATGACAACGGTGAATGGTTTAAGCTGACACAGCAGCAAGCAGTAGATATAATAAAGGAGATAGAATGATACAAACGTTTTACGTAGATCACATGGGTACAGACTTATCTGTAGCTAATGCAGCACGAGTAAGCTTTGGTAAGCGCAGTGAGATGGATACGAGTGACGTATGGGGTCCACCTAAGTTGAAAGACAAGGACACAAAGCTCATACGCTACTTAGCCAAGTACAAACATACGTCACCTTTTGGACATTGCTTTGCCAGCTTCCATGTTAAGGCACCTGTCTTTGTAGCTAGACAGCTAGTCAAGCACAAGTTCCTACGCTGGAATGAGGTTAGCCGTAGGTATGTAGACCATGAGCCTGAGTTCTATCAGCCTACGGAATGGCGTGGGCGTAGCGTAGATGCTAAACAGGGTAGCAAGGGTAAAATAACAGTGTCTTCTGACATAGCTAGAGACATGGCAGACTCAGCCAAAAAAGACTATGAGTACTTATTAGATCTAGGTATTTGCCCAGAACAAGCACGTATGGTACTGCCACAGAGCATGGTCACTGAGTGGTACTGGTCAGGTAGCTTGGATGCATTTGCAGACATGTGCAACCTGCGTTGTAAGCCTGACACACAGTACGAGACACAGGTTGTCGCTGGTCACATTGACACAGAGATGGCTAGGCTGTTCCCTGTATCATGGAAAGCATTAAGGGAGAATGAATGATGAGAGGTAACATTAACGGTGCAATCAAGGCGTCAGCTATTGTAGCTTTACTGATTGCTGCGCCACCCGTACTGATAGCCATGACATACGATGACTACCCAAAATATTGCAAGCTATCTATCCTGCTACCATGTATAGGTGTAAGCAATGAGTGAGATAAAAGTAACAGAGGTAGAAGAACACGAGGATGGTAGTGCTACAATACAAGTAGAGTGTGACCCTGAAACATTCGCAGCTATCTTTAACGTAGGGTTTGTGGCCTTAGTAAAGAGGGGTCTGGAAGATGAGAAGTGGCAGACATGTGTAAGTTGTGGTGGCCCAGCACAGAATAATACCTGCGGCTTCTGCCTAGAGGAAGAGTGATTATGATTAGACCCATGACACAAGAAGAAAAAGAACGTGCAACTGAGAGGAGACTTAGTAATATGACTACATCAAAATCAATATGCGAGATACGTTTACACAATGCAATGATGCGTAACAACCTTACGCTAGAAGAGTGTATAAATGCCATAGATTTATACGCTATGGATAAAAAGTTTCACGATGATCTTGACAGCTTGTACAATGTCGAACATGATGCATGGGATAATTGGCACGATGGAGATATAAAGTAGGAGACAACATGATACTGACCCTCGACGTAGAAAACACAGTAACTAAACGCAACGGCAAGATGCACCTTGATCCGTTTGAACCAGACAACACACTTGTAATGGTGGGTATGCTAGATGATCACATGAATGAAACGATTGTAACGTTTGATCACGCAGAGCAACAACCCACCACAGATGGGCGGCGTATTGTTCAGGATGCACTGGACTCTACCCGCCTGTTGGTTGCACATAATGCCCCTCACGATCTTGTATGGTTGTGGGAGTCAGGCTTTACTTATGACGGTGACATCTTTGATACCATGCTAGGCGAGTACGTACTGCAGCGTGGACAGAAAGAGCTACTGTCACTTGAGGCATGTGCAGAACGCTACGAGCTTGACACTAAGAAGCAGGACACACTCAAAGAATACTTCAAGCAAGGCTTGTCTACTCGTGACATACCACATGCTGAGTTGACTGAGTACTTGTCACATGACTTACATGCTACGCAACAATTGTTCAATCGTTTGCAGACGAAGTACGAGGAGTGCAGTTCACTAGAACCAACGATCACTCTGACTAACCAGCTTGCAATACACCTTGCACGTATCTATCAGCGTGGCTTTCAGGTAGACATGGATGCACTGTTGAAGGTGCGGGATGAGTTTGAACATGAGCGTAACGTACTTTCAATTGCACTAGAGGAACAGGTTGCAGACCTTATGGGTGACAGACCCATCAATCTCAACAGCCCAGAGCAAAAGTCATGGGTTATCTACAGCCGTAGGCCACATGACAAGAAGGTGTGGGCAGACTTGTTTGATGAACGTATGCCAGACACAGAGTATCGTAGTACAGTACGCTTACACAGTGATCGTTTGTACAAACAGAAAGCACACCAGTGTAAGGAATGTTATGGCACTGGTCAGGTAAGAAAGGTAAAGAAAGATGGAACTCCCTTTGCTAGAACTAATAAATGTAATACTTGTACTGGAAGCGGTTTCTTTTATACTGACTCTACTTCCCTAGCTGGCCTCAAGTTCTCACCACCTACAGCCAAGTGGGTAAGCTCCAATGGCTTTGGTACAGACAAAGGTAACTTGCTATACCTTGAGGGCATTGCACGTTCCAAAGGTATGAAAGAGGCAGAGCTATTCTTACAGAACCTACGTAGATTGTCTGCAGTAGAAACGTATCTCAGCAGCTTTGTAGAGGGCATAGCAACGCATGTAAAGACTGACGGTAGACTGCATGTACGTTTACTGCAACACCGCACTGGCACAGGTCGTTTGTCAGGTGCAGACCCTAACATGCAGAACATGCCACGTGGTGGTACGTTCCCTGTCAAGCGTGTGTTCACATCACGTTGGGAAGGTGGTCAGATTATGGAAGCTGACATGGCCCAGTTAGAATTTCGTGTCGCAGCATTTCTTGCACAAGACAAGACTGCCATTGAGGAAGTGTCTACTGGCTTTGATGTACATGCCTACACTGCCAAGGTTATCAGTGATGCAGGTCAGCCTATGTCACGGCAAGAGGCTAAGGCACATACGTTTGCACCTTTGTATGGTGCCAGTGGTTTCGGTAGGTCACAAGCAGAAGCGACATACTATCAGCAGTTTACGACAAAGTATTCTGGTATTGCCAAGTGGCATGAGGCACTAGCCAAAGAAGCATTGAACACAGGTAAGATCACTACACCTTCTGGACGTGAGTTCGCATTCCCTGACGTAGTACGTAGACGCTTTGGGGGTGTGACATTTTTCACACAGATAAAAAATTATCCAGTGCAATCGTTTGCAACCGCTGACATTGTACCCATATCTTTGATATACATAGATAGGTTACTAACAGCAAACAGGCTACACAGTTGTGTAGTAAACAGTGTACATGACTCAGTTGTGATTGATGTGCACCCAGATGAAAAGGACAAAGTACTAAAGGTTATTAGCACAGCTAATGATAAACTAATCGCAATCGTCAACCGCAAGTGGAACATAGACTTTAATGTACCTCTATTATTAGAGGCAAAGATTGGTCCGAATTGGCTTGACGTAAAAGATGTAATATGATATAACCACCATTCGTCACAATGAAAAGGAGACTTAATATGAATCAAGTAGCAACAATCGACACAAACAATTTCTCAGCAATGGCCCAAGTAATGGGCATGGGAGCAGATGCTGCACAGCAGTCATCTAAAGCAAGTACACTTGCACGTTTACGTATTCACCACTCACCTATCATGGGTCAGCAAGAGATTGCCGGTAAGATGAAGAACGTAGAGGTTGTAAGTGGTGGCACCTACAAGCTAGAGATCCCTGATGGGCCTACATACTACGCTGAGAGTGTGTCCATTCGTCCTTACCTACAACGCTTCATGCATAAGAAGTTTGTCATGGGTAATGACTCAAGACCAAACCGCTATGTCAAAACTGTTATGGGTAATGATCTTAACCATGACATGAAAGACAACGATGGCGGCTTCAACTGTGGTAAACCTGCTGGCTTTATCAAAGATTGGGCTGCACTACCAGACACCATGAAAGACTTGATCAAATCAATCAAGCGTGTTCGTGCATTGTTTGGTGTCGTTGAACTGGTCAATCCTACAGACGATCAAGGTAACTCTGTTGACGTGGAGTCTACCCCGTTCATCTGGGAGATTGACAACCGTGACGCATTCAAAACAGTGGGTGAAGTATTCACTAAGCTGTCAAAGATGCGTCGATTGCCGCCACAGCATTATGTGTCACTCACCACAACAGAAGTACCGTTACCAAATGGTAGCAGCTTCTATGTGCCTAACACTTCACTGGACTTGAACAATACGTTGGACATGGACAATGAAGCACAGGAGAACTTTGCTAACTTTGTTGCATGGATTGAGAATTACAATACGTACATCCTCAACTCATGGAATGAGAACATGCACAAGAATGAAGAGGTTGACACAGATACTGTGGAAGAGTTCGTAGACATTGACGCAGAGGACTTTGTCTAATGAACCATCCTGCTGAACTGGCAATCAATCAGTATCTTGAAGATGCTACATCTGGTAAATCAACAATGTCGGAAGAAACAATCAAACAGATTGGTGCAGATGTAATGGATGCTGTAAAGCGCCAGTTCGGTGGGGGCAATAAGCGTGACAAGTTTCGGCTACGTATGTCTAACGTAGGTAGACCGACTTGTCAGCTTTGGTTTGAAAAGAATAAACCAGAGAAGGCATTGCCTAAACCGACAACATTCGTGATGAACATGCTTCTAGGTGACATAGTAGAGGCAGCGTTCAAGGGTATCATAACAGAAGCAGGAGTTAAGTACGAAGACGATGACAACTTTGTTGAGTTACAGTTAGGAGAGACTACCGTAAAGGGATCATACGATCTTGTGATGGATGGGGCAGTCGATGACGTTAAGTCTGCATCGGACTGGTCATACAGAAACAAGTTTGAATCGTTCCAAACACTAAAGGATAGTGATCCATTTGGTTACGTAGGGCAACTGGCTGGCTACGCTAAAGCTGCAGGTAAGAAAGCAGGTGGCTGGTGGGTAGTAAACAAAGCCAACGGTGGAATTAAATACGTTCCAGCAGAGGGTCTTGAAATTGACGCAGAGATTACTACATTAGAAGATACTGTTGACACAGTAAACGCTAATGAGTTTAAGCGTTGCTTTGATCCTGTGCCTGAGACATTCAGGGGCAAGGCATCAGGCA
>Ga0228661_1000370_pt1 | contig 7822 bp, 5 predicted proteins | sample 75DmetaG_FD_182857 | JGI IMG/M metagenome (GOLD analysis project Ga0228661, IMG submission 182857) | Seawater microbial communities from Monterey Bay, California, United States - 75D | ecosystem: Environmental > Aquatic > Marine > Coastal | place: USA: California | collected 2016-11-14
CTGCAGAAAAGAAAGAGGCTACTAAAAAGCCTGCAGAAAAGAAAGAGGCTACTAAAAAGCCTGCAGCTAAAAAGCCTGCAGCAAAGAAAACCTCAACTAAGAAAACTGAGGCCGACAAGTAATCAAGTTCGGTTTATATAGGAGACATTAATATGGCAATCACAGCCGCTTTAGTTAAAGAATTAAGAGAAAGAACTGGTGCAGGAATGATGGACTGCAAGAAAGCGCTCGTTGAAACCAATGCAGATCTTGAGGCAGCAATTGACTTGATGCGCGCTTCAGGAGCTGCAAAAGCTGCAAAGAAAGCTGGTCGAGTTGCTTCTGAAGGATTGGTGAATGTTACTATCAGTGATGATAACAAACATGCTGCAATTCTTGAGGTCAACTCTGAAACTGACTTCGTCACAAAAGGCTCTGCATTTATAGATTTTGTAGAAGCCTTAGGTGCACTAGCGCTCAAAAATAAGCCTGATTCAGTGGAAAGCTTTGTAAGCCAGAAGCTAGATTCTGGAGAAACTGTTGATGAGGCCAGAGAGGGAATTATTGCGAAGATTGGAGAAAATATTTCAGTTAGAAGAGTGCAAATTGTAAGCACTGATAGTGGTGTTTTAGGCGCCTATAAACATGGCGACCGAATTGCAGTGCTTGCAGTGCTCTCGTCTGAGGATGCTGAATTAGCTAAAGATGTAGCTATGCACATTGCCGCTTCTAGGCCTGAGTGTGTAAGTGAAGATCAGCTTTCCAGCGAACTGCTAGAGAGGGAGAAAGCAATCTTTATTGAACAAGCAAAAGAGAGTGGCAAGCCAGATAACATCATTGAAAAGATGATTGTGGGAAGAATGAAAAAATTTGTAAACGAGGTAACTCTTTACGGACAGGCATTTGTTAAGGACCCAGACATGACTGTTGGAGACCTTGTAAAATCGAAAAATTCTGAAGTTTTATCGTTTGTTCGATATGAAGTTGGCGAAGGAATAGAGAAAAAAGAAGACAACTTCGTTGAAGAGGTTATGGCGCAAGCTCAAGCCTAACAACCATAGTTTTTTCAGAAAAAAGGGCGCTGTTAAGCGCCTTTTTTATGTCTTCATTACAGGCTTGTTTTGTCTTTGATGATTATTTTCATAATTGCTGGCATCAGAAAAAAATCAGCTAGCAATGCAACCAGTATTGCGCTTGCGGTTAAAATTCCAAAATCAAACATGTTGTTCATCTGAGAAAAGGTAAGCACAAGAAAACCAAGAGCCAGAACAATAGATGTAAGCGTTATTGCTCTTCCAGTTCCTAGTAGTGTTAAACGAACCGCCTTGTCTACATCGTTATACTGCAACTCATACCTTCTGAAGTTGTGCATAAAGTGAACCGTATCGTCAACAGCCAGGCCTAGTGCAATAGCTCCAATTAAAAGTGTAAACATATCTAAAGGCATTTTGAAAATCACCATGATTGTTGAAAGGATAATGATTGGCAAAAGATTAGGAATCATACTAATGAGCCCAATCTTAATATTTCCAATCAATAAAACCATTAATATAGCGATAAGAGAAAATGCCAAAATATAACTCACTGCACTACTATAAATAGCCTCTTCAAAGGTCACTGTCATGAGGGTGCCTATCCCTGTAAAGGTTACTTTTGCCAAGGAGCCAAACTTTTCATCGAGATAAAGCTGCGCATTATCAATAAAAGTGTTTGCCTCAAGAGAGTCTATGAATGGAGTTTTTAGAGTTAGCCTGGCTTTAGAGTAGTTAGAGTCAACGAGACTGGCTAAATCATTATTGCCGCTACTTTCAAACAGTAAAAATTCTTGGGCAATAAGGTCAGGGTCGTCTGGAATAGCGTAGTATTCATCACGGTTTTCATTTAAAGCTCTATTGGTTTCTTTGATGACATCAATGTAGCTTATGACCTTTCCAACAAACATATTTCCTGTTGAAATCGAATTGATGTTTTGAGAGACGTCATCAATAACCCTTAAGACTTCTGGATTATAGAGGCCGTTTGTTTTCTCAGTATCAATAATCACTTCTAGAGTAAGGGAGCCCTTTAAGTTTTTATCAACCTCCTCTGTTGCTATTCGTGCAAAATTATCCTCTGGGAGCCACTGAAGCGGGAAGTGAGAAAACCTTAATTGAGAAGCAATAATAGCTGCACATATTATTAAAACAGCGCTTAGTGAAATAATTAACTTTGGCTTGCTGGTTGCAAAAACGCTGATCCCAATAAGCGCTTTATCCATAAACGTTTGGCCGTCCTTTCCTGTCCTTTGCTTGATTGGCCTAAACTTGGTTACCGAAATCAAAGATGGAAGAAAGATTAGTGTAAAAACAAGCCCAACCATTACCCCGCTACTAGCAAAAACACCAAGATCTGCTACAGGCGCCACTCCAGAAAACGAGAAAGACCACAGGCCTACGGCAGTTGTAATTGAGGTCATTATAATCGCCAATCCAGAGTGTCCCATTGCATATCTAAGAGACTTTTTTGTATCATTGGTTGTTGCGAAATCCTTATAAAATACTGCCAGTAAGTGAATGGACGCACTTGTCACAACCGCAAGAAGAAATGTTGGCATGATTTGAGTAGCCATAGTAAATGGTGCGGAAAAAATTGACATCAGGGACACTGTCATTATTAGTGTCAATGAAACACAGGCCAATGGCAATATGACTCCGGACACCCTTCTGAATAAAGCGAACAAAACAACCATGATAACTATCATCATTAAACTAATAAAAACAGCCGAATCATTCATAAGCGCTTGCTTAAAAATACCTGCAATTGCCGCAGAACCTGACAAGTAGATCTCAAAATTACTGTCATTAAATCGCTCCATAATTCTTTGCGTTTCAGCAATGATTTCGTCATTTTCAGCATCAGTTAAATAGAGCCTCTGCTCACCAAGAGTATCTTCATCAAACTCCAGCCCATCGTCAAACTCCAGCCCATCGTCAAACTCCAGCCCATCGTCAAACTCCAGCCCATCGTCAAACTCAAAGCTTTGTGTCTCTTGGGGGGCGCCTGAGCTTGAATAAGTCTCTGTATCAATCGTGACTGTAGTCATAGTGAAGTCTTCACTATATAGTGAGTTTTCATAAAGACTATTGTTAGTTACTGTTTCTTTAAGCTTAATGAGGTCGTCTTTATTTTTTGGCAAGCTGTCTATTAAGGGCTCAACAATAAGCTCTCCCTCAATTCCGTAAGTATTTCTTGCATTAATTAGTGAGTCGACCGCCTTAATATTTGGCAGTTCATTCTCTAAGGCATGGTGAAAATTATCGAGTTTTTCTAAAAAATTAAGATCAAAGATGTTATTTGTTTTAACAGCGATCATTAGCTTTTCATCACGACCAAATTGGTCTCTGAAAACATCGTACTCAACCCTCATTGGGTCTGTTTTATGCAAAAAACCTTCAGTAGTTGTGTCCACCTTTAGAGAAGGCAATTGGGATCCAATTGCAACTACTAATACAAAAATCGCTAGGATCATTTTCTTAGCGTTATCAAAAATCCAGTCAGAAAAGTTCTCTAATTTATTTTCAGTTCTTGTGCGCCAGTTCATATTTATAGAATAATTTAAAATTCAGATGCTAGAAGACTTGAGTCGATTCAAGCCAAGACATTATAGTGAAGTATATATAGGCGTTTGTTTAAAACACAAGCAAAAACATGGAGCTGCATTTGTGCAAGGCCTTTTCTTACAGGGGCTCTATTAGTTTTTCTTTGTCTTCTGCTTGTCCGTCATTATTTTTCATAACACGCCAAGACACAAAGAGGCCACTTCCCATAATAACAAAAAGCCCAATAATTGCCTGAAGATTTGGAATATAACCAAAGACAACGTAGCTCAAAGTAATAGCACCAACAATTTCAAAATAATTAAAAGGACTTAGTTCAGAAGCGCTTGCGAACTCGAAAGCTTTAATAATAAAGAAATGTGATGCTGCAGCAAAAAAACCCATGGCAGCACCCAGCAACACTCCCTTCAAGTCGGGCCCCGTCCAAGAAAACAAAGCTAGGGGCAACATAATTGCAATTCCAACAACTGCCGAATAAAAAAGAGTTAGGACGGGAGGCGCCTTAAAGGAAAGTTTTTTTGTAAAGATAATATAGAGAGCATAACAAATGCCCGCAACTACTGCTAAAAGAAGACTTGGCTTAAACTCTTCACCTGAAGGCTGCAGAACAACAACTACGCCAAAAAACCCTACTACCACTCCAGCCCCAATAAACAAATCAAATCGCTCTCCCAATAAAGCTGGCGAAAGCATAGCTACCACTAAAGGAGAGATAAAAAGTAGGGTCAGCGCGTTAGGAATAGGGTTAGACTTTATGGCTGCAAAGAAGAAAAGCGTTGCTAGGGTTAACATGAGCCCCCTCATGAACTGAAGGCCTAAGCTCTCTGGAACCCTCTTCCACTGGACTTGCTGCCATAGTATTATGGGTATCAACCAGCAAGCATGGAAAAAAAACCGGGTCCACGTAACCTGCATCACAGAATAATCCTCACTCAAGAGTTTTGCAAAGACATCTAAAAAAGGAACAGTGCTCATGCCCAAAAGCATCAAGCCTATCCCCTTAAGGACGGTTTTATTCAGAAGGCTCATAGAATAGTGAGTAAGAAACTATGCTGATTGTACAATAACAAACAGCATTATTACAGTTAAATTAAGTGGTGCCGTCGGACGGAGTCGAACCGTCACAGCTTGCGCTACAGCCCCCTCAAGGCTGCGTGTCTACCAATTTCACCACGACGGCTTAAACTAATTGCTTGGAATTTCGCTCGTATCTGAATCAAAGCCGTCATCACTCATAACACTTTGGGTCATAATACTTTGTTCAGGATCTGCGGCAACTCTTTCATTTGATGCAAAGTAAGCAAGACTGATGCTTGTTACAAAAAAACCAATAGCCAAAACGGCGGTTAGTTTATATAAAAAAGAGTGTGCGCCTCTCGCACCAAAAACCGAACCGGCTGCGCCAGAACCAAATGCAGCCCCTGCATCTGCGCCCTTGCCATGCTGGATAAGGATTAGCCCAACAAGGCCAAGAGCCAATAACACATGAATAACTAAAATAATTTGAAACGTCATATTAACCTGCCTTACATATTTGTAAAAAATCTTCTGCCTTAAGGGCGGCGCCTCCAATGAGTCCGCCATCGATATCTGAACAAGAAATTAAATCAGCCGCATTACCAGCATTCATACTTCCGCCATAAAGTATGGGTGTGTTTTGAGCAATGCTCTCATTACTGCCAGCTAAAAGGTTACGGATAAATAAATGAACAGACTGCGCCTGCTCGGGTGTCGCCGTCAAGCCTGTTCCAATAGCCCATACTGGCTCATATGCAACAATAATACCATTAAAGGCCTCAATTCCTAGGAGACCGACCACTGCGTTAAGCTGTTCTTCAACAACGGCCTCTGTATTTCCAGACTCTCTCTCTTCAAAAGACTCTCCAACACATAGAATAGGGGTTAAGCCAGCATCAACTGCTGCTTTTGTTTTTTCTGCAACAATAGCACTTGTTTCACCATAAAGGCTTCTTCTCTCTGAATGTCCAACAATCACGTGCTGAGCGCCAAAGTCCTTAATCATTTCTGCACTAACCTCTCCAGTAAAAGCTCCTTTTGAATTAACATTTAAGTTTTGTGCACCTAGCATTAGGTCGGAATTAATGATTAAAGCCTCTACTTGTGAGAGATATGGAAAGGGGGCGCAAACTATAACATCAGAGGAAACATCACTCATGCCTGAAAGAATTCCATTAATTAGAGAATTAACTGACTCTTTACTCGCATTCATTTTCCAGTTTCCAGCAACTATCGTTTTTCGCATCCTAATTGGCCATCATAAAAAGAGGGCAATGTTACTCTAAATCACTCATAAAATCAATTAAGAAAGGGGTTTTCAGCGCCTATTTAAGGCTTGGCATCTCTCTCATAAACATGCCTCTTTGGATGTCTTCTTCATCTGCTTCAAAGTTTTGTGCTGCCAGGTGCCCCAAATAAACTGCGTCAGCTATAAGCCCTGGAGCTTCAGCATCGCCAATGATTTTAATATTGTATTGTGTTTTTCCTTCTAAATTATTTTGCATTAGGCTGTCATAAAGGGCGGTGTCTGATATACGCTCAGTCACCATAACTATAGACTCACAAGGTAGTTTTGTAATGGCGCCTGTATATGTACACTCTAACAGAGCAATTCCATCCTCTATGTTGCTAATTGATTGATTACAAATAATTTTCACTCCAGAATTAATCAACGATGCTTGGACTTTTTTTTGCTCTAGAGTTGAATCAGTCCATGGCGAGACAACACTAGCTGGCGTTACAAAAACAACCTCAATGTTCTTGGCATTTAGATGGTCTGCAACTACTCCAGCCAAGTAGCCCTGCTCATCGTCATAAATTACAAGCGGGCCCTTAATGTCTTTGTAGTTTTGAATGGCCTCTTCTGGAGAATAGACTTTAACGCTTTCCAGTCCTTGAATGGGCGCCCGTCTGCTTCTTCCAATTCCATCTTTTCTCCAGTTTGAGCCAGTAGCCAAAAATATATTGTTGACGCCAAACTCATTAATGTGTTCAGCTGTAAGTCTGCTCTCTTTGTAAACCTCTATGTTGCTTTTCTGAAGAATCTCATGAACCCTATTGTCAACAACTCTTTTCCATGCTGAAAGGCCCTTTAGGCTAGACTCGAACAAAACCCTCCCACCTAGTTTGTCCTCAGCCTCAGCAAGAACCACCTGGTAACCACGTCTTGCTAGTTGAACTGTGCACTCAAGTCCTGATGGCCCAGAGCCGACAACCAATGCCCTTTGATCTGTAACCTTAGGTTTAATGTTTTCTGGGTCCCAACCTCTTCGCCACTCCTCCCCCATAGTGGGGTTTTGCGTGCAGCGAATAGGAACTGTAAAGTTGTCACTAGATACACAAATATTACAGCCAATACACTCTTTAATTTGATCTGTTTTTTGTTCTTTTATTTTGTTTGGTAAATAGGGGTCTGCAATAGAGGGTCTCGCTGCACCAATTAGATCCAAAGCGCCTCTTTCAACAAGCTTAACCATTAGGTCTGGAGAAGTAAGCCTTCCAACCCCAACCACTGGCTTGGTAGTAATGCTTTTGACAAATTCAACATATGGCATTTGGTATGCCTCTTCTGGTTGAAATCGTGAGGTTTGAGAATCGTTAGACCAGTCAGAAACGTTCACATCCCAAAGATCAGGGTGCTCTGCAAGAAGCTCAACAACTGCTCGTCCCTCTTCTTGAAACTGCATGCCATCTTTTCCTTTAAGCTCATCGACAGCGAACCTAAAAGCAATGCCACAACTATCTCCAATAGCCTCTTTCGTTTCTTCGAGTAATTCTCTTGTTAGTCTTAATCTATTTTCTAAACTTCCGCCATATTCGTCAGATCGGTTATTCATATCGGGCAGTATAAATTGCTGGGCCACAGACATACCATGACCAGCATACACATAAATAATATCAAAACCAGCAGCCTTTGCGTTTAGGGCGGCTTGTCTATGCCACGCCCTGAAGTTCGAAATATCTTGTTTAGACATTCTTCTTGCTTGTTTTGGATATAAAAAGTTCACCGCCTGTGCGTTTGGCGACATAGCTGGAATTCTTGAAAAAAGATTGGTTGAATTGTGGCCACTATGAGTAAGTTCAATGGCTGCTAAGGCGCCGTGTTTGTGAACAGCATCAGTCATCAGCTGGAGAGCAGGAATATCTTTTTTGTCCCAAATCCTTTGTTCTGCATAAGGAGCCAAATCTGAACTTGGGTGAATCTCAGCCTCTTCTGTACTAACAACACC
>Ga0228661_1000397_pt1 | contig 7483 bp, 13 predicted proteins | sample 75DmetaG_FD_182857 | JGI IMG/M metagenome (GOLD analysis project Ga0228661, IMG submission 182857) | Seawater microbial communities from Monterey Bay, California, United States - 75D | ecosystem: Environmental > Aquatic > Marine > Coastal | place: USA: California | collected 2016-11-14
CTAAGCTGTAACCTTGTTGGTCTACGACTCTAGATATAAGATCACGTGTAACACCTATTTTTTTACCCGGTATATGGTATAAATAATAATTAATTTTATCCATATTGTCTAGCTCTTGATGTTAATGTGTTTCTCTCTGGTATTTGATCATCGTATAAATGTAAGTTGTGTGCAAAATGGTAGTATGTACCTATCTCATATCCTGTTCTCTCTGATACTAGTTCTTGTAGTTTACTGAAACAATATTGATCAATACAGAAACCAAACCATAGATCATTAGATCGCATCGTAACGCACATATTTAATTTGTTATTAACAACTGTAAACTGTATTGCGTATGTACAAGGCGTATCATATTTATAATTAGATATTTCTTTACCATCATAAATAGATATTGCAGCTTGTCTAGTGTTAGGATTATTTTTTAACATAGCTACAACCTTATCTAGTTGCCAACCTCGCTCCCATTGAGCACCGTAATTAGAATTAACCTTACCATTTTCATCAGCCATCTTTTGCCATATCTTAGGTATCTTACCATATATACTACCAAGAGTATCTATTGTAGGTTCACCAGATAAATACCATTGCCATTCAGCTTCAGCATATTTTAAATTAAACTCTCTAGTTTCGTTTGTTATAACGCGGTCTGTAGGGTTTAATATAGTAAAGCCTTGGTTAAACATAGCTATTGTGTTGTCAAACTTTTGACCGTCATATGGTATTGTACCATAATAAAAGCTAAAAGCTTCGTCTGCATTTTTAAATTTATAATCTATCATATGTTTATTATCCCTTACCTTTCGTATTTAATTTGTAATAATATCTATACATTTCAAATAGCTTAGGTAGTATTTCATGTTTTTTATATTCGCCTGGGCTAATCATTTCCTTGTTATTAGCTACAATCCTTATTTTCCATTGTTGATTTTTAAAACCTTCAACAGCTGCTAGCATGCCTATTTTTATTCCGTGGTTTATACACCAGCTATATGCAGCATCATCTTCTTTAGTTCTCTTATATGGATCAGGTTGTATACACTTATCAACTAGTCCCAAGGCATTTTCTCGTCTAAGTCAGGCATTTCATGCGGAACAAAGCAACCAGACTTTGGTTCCCAAGTAAAATGGGCTTCAGCTCCGTTCTCACCTAAGTTTTGAAACTTGCATTTCAATACCTTAACTTTTGTGGTTTTGTTTTCGTAGTTTCTATGAACTAACAAGCCGTGGTAACTAGCATCATACCATTCACCACCACCTTTTATATTATACATCGTTGGCTCTTCAATCTTACCATCTTGTGTCTTATACATTTTAGTAGGATGTGCAACTATAAATACTAACACATCATACTTCTTAGCAAACGTTTCGATCTTAGTTAGATATTCCATTGTGTAACGATTAATGTCCTCTGTCTTACAATCAATGTCTCTAACCTTATTAAATGGATCTATAACTAGACATTTAATACCTTTACGTTTAACTAGCTCAGCTCCTTTACGCAGTACAGATTCTAAAGTATAACGTTCCATATCAATAAAGAAAAAGTTATCATTAACATGATTAGCTACTTGATTCCATTTGTCTCCACCAATATGGCCTTTATTAGGCATGTCACCCCATACTTTACGCATAAGCTTATGTGCGTGTAAGAACGTAGGAGCATTTTCAGGAGATGCAAACGCAGTCTTCCATTTATATTCTCTATTGTAGCCTACAACCATTTGATCTACAAAATATGATTTACCTGAACTAGGTATACCTGTTACAGTTATAAACTGTTTAGTGTACGTAGAAAAGATGTTGTCAAAATTAGGTAAACCAACTTGAAAACCACGTTTAAAACCATTACGAACAAAGTCTGTAACTTCATCTTCAATATCTTTAAACGTTGTAACGTTTTCTAATGGAACAGGTCTTGCATCTAAGACCCTAGACTTGAGCTCTGATGCATTATATTTAATTAGATATTCATTTGCATCTTTGCAATCATCAAATGATGCTAGATAACAAACCTCAGCACCAAGACGTCTTACAAGCTCTGATTGTAATGCTAAACCTGGTGGATCATTATCTACTGCAATGATTATCTTTTCTTTGTCTGTAAAGTAATCAATACAATTATCTAAGTAATCTAAGTTATTGCTATTTAATGTAGCACCATTTGGAACTGATATAGCATTTGTTACACCTGCTTCATGTAAAGCTAACACATCCATTTCGCCTTCAACTATAATACATGTATCATGTCCTACAGTATTATCTATATTGTAAAATACTTTTTCAGCTCCTTTATATAGCTTAAAGTTCTTACGTCCATCTCTATATTTAACATTTGTAAGTATTCCACCTACAAAATAATTAAATTGAATAGTATTCTCGGGTTTACCGGTCTGTGGCATAAACTCTTTTCCAACACTTACTTCAACATCTTTTAATGTTTGTTCAGATATACCTCTTGTTTTAAACCACTCTACAATCTTATTGTCTAAGTTTCCAACAGTAGTTTTTTCAGGTACTACATAATCACGTTCAGCTTTGCCTTTACGTTTAAATGTATGTAGTTGAAAAGTTTTATCACAGTTATGGCAAGTACCGATACCACGACCCCAGTCATAAGAAGAGCATTTAGCTTTCTTGTTCTCAGGTTTCCTAGAAGATGAACACAGGGGACAAATCCCCTGCGTTTTACCTACTTCTAAGCCGTGCTGATTAAAAGTTTCAATTAAGAAACCATTTATTTCTTTATCTTCGACTTGCATTTATTTTATTTAATTAAAATGGTAGATCTGGATCAGCAGCTACTGCTTGTGGTTTATTGTTCTGTGGCTGTTGCTGTTGACCTCCGCCTTCGTAAGGTATTTTTTCAGGAAATGTTCCGTTAGTCCATAAGACTTTTACATTGCCTAAATATGTCTTAGCTACATTAGCTTCTCTTTCTTCTTTCGATTGCTCTACACATACAGGGCCTTGATTTCCAAACTGATCTGGTTCATCATTTACTGTAATCGTAATAGGTAGGTATTTACCTTTCTTGCCTTCGATTATTTTTGATTTATCAATTGCATTTAAATTGATACTTGCTTTTATTATTCCTGCCATATTATAGGGTTTTATTTATAAAATAATTGTTAGGATCGAAATCCTTGTTATTAAAGAACAGATCGTATATTTCAGATGCTTTTTCAACCTTTTCAAAACCTGTTTTGTAAAAGTTATCTGAGCAATCATATATACCAATTTGTCCTGTGTTCTTATCTATAGCCATAAATAACATATCATAGCCAAATAAGTTCTTATATACATAAGCTTGTGAATCGTAATTATATTTTTTAGCCGACCAATGGAACTTTTCCAAGTCTGCAGTAGTCTTTAAATCAATAACTAATTTTTCACTGTGGTTAACAATATCAGCTTTACCTTTCCACCAATTACCTGCTAATTCACAGACACCGGGAACTTCAAACTCATTACCTTCAGCATGTATAAAATCACGACAAACCTTATTGTTCATCATTTTTTCTACTAACGCTTCAACTTTGTCAACCTCATGTTGTAATAAACAAACTTCTCCGTTTGTTATTTCTTTGTAAGCTTTAGTATTACGCGAGGTAGCTTCCACAATCTTAAAATTCTTGATTTTGTCTGGTTCAAGAATAGCAGTATGGAAGTAACCTCCTATAAGAAAGTGAGGAGCTGATTCAGATGGCTTTTTAAAATCAAGTGGACTTGTCATCAGTGTTCTTATATCTGAGTTAGATATAAACTGCCTTCCAAACTCACCGTAATAATCATCATCGTTCTTCAGCCTCTCTAGTATTTCTTTTTTATTTTTCATAATGTAGCTAATTCTTTCTCTTGATCTTTTGTTAATTTATATTTAGATTTAATAGCATCTAACTTACCACCACTTTTAACATACTCTTTAGCTTTAATTAGCTGAGCTGTTGATATAGCTTTTTGTGTGATAGTTTCTTTATTATGTGTATTCGTAGCATCTGAATCTTGAGTGTCATCTATCAAGAACAAATTGCCAAGTGCATATTTTTTACCGTATGAACTTGCAGAACCATATCTTTGAGGCATTTGCATTCCTTTTTGATCAGTATCAACTCCTACAATAGCTGTAGCTTTTATAGTGTCCTTACCGTCTGATATAGTTGCTACTGTTTTAATAACAGGTAAATCACAACTACCAGGTTTCATTGTAAGTAACTCTTCGTCTATAGTTATTGTAACTTTTAACTCTTTCAAAAAAGGTTTTGTTGCTTCTAGGATGTCTTCGGCAGATCGGAAATAATACTTACCGAATGAGTTAAATCTACTTTTCTTTGATTTAAACTCAGATTGAATTTTATATAATTTTTCGTTAATTGTCATATTTATATAATTACATATTTATTTATTGTTTTACATGAGTAACTTACAGGAAGTCAACCACTTGCGAGTGATCTACATTCTCTATAAGTTTGTCTACAGCTTGCTTTTTTAACTCTGAAACCCGCACATAAGAGGATATACCTTTTATATCTAGTTTTTCTGCTATTTGTTTAGCTGACCACTTAGGACCATCAAGTCCATAACTTTTACTAAGAGTAAAAACTTCGTTCCACTCTAGGTGTTTTGTTAATAAACTCATAATATAGGTGTTTAACATTTCTTCGTTATAAGGATCTGACTGATCAGGTATTTGATAAATCATATCTTCGTCGTCATATGGTTTTTTGTCTATACTTAAAAACATAGAATTAAAAAACATAGCAACCATTTTTTTATCTTTACCTCCATCTTTGCGTATTTCATTTAGCTTGTGTTCTGGTATCCTCATTTGAGCTCTGTTTTTGTCTATTTCTCTTCTTATACCTCCACGTATGCGTTTAGCAAAAAAAGATTTTAATGATTTCAACTTGTCTTCTGATTCTAATAACTTATCTCTATCAAGCTTACCTACAGCTTTACAAAGTTGCATGCTACCTTCTTGTAATAAATCCATGATAGACATAACACCTGAAGCTTCTTGAGCTGTTGAAAATTTTCTAGCTACATTTTCCACTAAAGGTAAAAATATTAATTTAAGCTCTTCATCAGTGTAATCTACATAGTCTCTTACAGGTATTATAGCTAAAGCTCTTTTAATATCTTCTTTATACCTTATATAGTTTTTTACATTATATTTTTTCATAAGCTTTTATTTAATAAATCTTTTTCATTTTTTAATTCTGAACTCATATTTCTATGTATTGTTCTACTTGAACAGTTTAATAAACCGGCTATGCGGCCTATAGTTATTTTTTTACCCGTGTCGTTTAATTCTAACATACATTGATAAATTTTTTCTTCATCCATACTTTTTCTACCTATTAATTGGCCTACAATACTTAGTTTTTGTTTTTTATCTAGTCCTGTACCATCTTTAAAAACCACTTTACGTAATTTATTTTTAGGTGGTTGTTCTAGATCTTGCATATAAACATCTTTTACAACTTTATGTAATAGTTTTTTAGGTACTTTAAAAGTAACAAAACCATTTTTTTTATAACAAATAACCTCAGACAGTTGTTTGAATCTTTTTAAATCCATATCAGGATTCAAATACCAAAGAGTTAATAAATGCCATTTTAAAGATCTTAAAGTGTTTATTTTAGCATCACTATTAAATAGACTATAATACCCGTGAGTACCATCAGCATAATACCAACCCCACTCATATTCTTGAGTAGGTAAGTCTTCTGAATACTTCCTATACACGATACGGTTATCATTTAAATATTTCATAGCTCTATATGACATTAGCCTGTTACTATTAATCTTTATATCTTATGTCACACAATGTTTCGTAAAACATTTGCTCATTTGCATCTAAGTTGTATTTTTCTATAATATCCTCTAATGTAGCATGATCATAATACTGCATATAAGTTCTTTTACTTCCTCCCATTTTTCATTAATTGTATTTTGTTTTTATATTTTAATAATTGTTTTCTTTTTTCTAAATTAACAAGACCAGTGTCCATTGCTTCTTGAAATATTTCGTTTTGTAATTCTGCCATACGTTGTGAAACATATCTTTTATGAGACAAACACCGGCGCTTTTTTATAAACTCTTTCATTTTTATTTGCTATATTATGTTTTTCTCCTATATAATAATTCCAATAAGCTTTTACGCTACATTCGTCTTTATATTCATCAGGCATACACTGAGGTGGTTGTTCAAATACACCATCAGGCATACCTACAGGGTATCTGTATAATGGTAAGAAACATTTACTTATTGATAAATGTATTTTACCATACCTAGCTGTATATTCATCACCCAACGCTATCATATGATTAAATAACCATCTGTAATGATTTTTATTTTGTCTAGTCCATATTGTAGACGGGTGATTGTAATGAGCTTTTTTATATGGTACATCTGTGTTTTCATCATAATGATGATGTGCCGTACAAAGCATTTGAGCTGATTCTAAGATCATTTTTACAACATGTTTGTTATATTGTACCTCAGCAGCTTTATAAGGGTCTTTATGTAAATAAAATATATTCATACCTACAAAAGCCCGCACCTTGTGAGTGCGAGCTAGTATTATTTTTCCCAACTATATTTAGTTTTATCTCTTATTTTATTTAGCTTATCAATTAGTTTGTAAGCCACGTCTTCGCTGATCTCATCAGCATAGAACATATCGTATATTAATCTTCTCATAAATCTTCTTCTAAACAATCACCGCATATATCGCAGAAATCGTAGTCTTCTTGGTTCATAATTTTACTACACATCTCACACGTAGGCTTGCCCCACGATTCAGTAGAGGCAAGACCTGAATAGTTGCAGTTATTATTCATAATATTGTGCATTTTCTTCCCAGCAATCACTACAGCAAGAGTCGTGACCGCTAGTTGTTAATGATTTGTTACACATATCGCATTTATTCATAATTTCTTATCGCTTTATAGTGTGGGTGTCTGTAACTACCTGCTTTAGTTCGTTCGAAGTATGTAAATGTAGCATACTGACCGATGTAGTCGTGTATATTTTCTAGCATATTAGCTAAGTCTTTGTAATTGTAGCCTTTACCTGGAGGACAGCCAAACTCATTACCTTCATAATCTTGCATAATAAATTTACCAAGTGTACCTTCACGTTTACCTTTACCTATTTCATAGCCAATAATTGTAGCTTCTGCATCGTGAAAGTCTTTAAACTTCATAAGATCCCATGATCTTGTACCTTTGTACTTGCCTTCAAACGATCTGTATATAGAGCCTTCGTAACCTAGTTTAAGGTTTTTAGCATGTATTTTTTGTGCATCGTCAAAATCTAGAGCTACTTGAGTATCACTTATACATAAACAACTGCTAGTTCTAAACATAGCTGAATTTTTAAGTGAGTTTACAAAATTCATACGCCAAGTGTAAGTAGCATGAGGAAAGCTAGCTACATCATATATATGATATTGTACTAGTTCTGCAGCTTCTGCT
>Ga0228661_1000412_pt1 | contig 7421 bp, 5 predicted proteins | sample 75DmetaG_FD_182857 | JGI IMG/M metagenome (GOLD analysis project Ga0228661, IMG submission 182857) | Seawater microbial communities from Monterey Bay, California, United States - 75D | ecosystem: Environmental > Aquatic > Marine > Coastal | place: USA: California | collected 2016-11-14
ACAGAGCATTTTCAAATTGTTAAGAACTAAGCTGGTTTGTGGATAAGTACTGCTTTTATTTTTGGAAACATTTTAGAATCTTTGTGTTCATCAACTAGCGGAAATTTATTATTATTTTAAATTATAGTTAATTAACATGTTCGTTGTTGAATTGTTTTTCACAAAAAAAACAGTAATGTTCAATTTAATTATTGAAAATTTATCCTGTGTTTTGACGTGATTTAACGAAAGTTAAAACAGTAGTAATAGTGTAGAATAATTATTAAATAAGACTTTAAGTAATTAAAGTTAGAGGTAAATAACTCTCTTTTTTATTTAATAAATATCTCAAAAAGATTAATAAAAATTTTGTTGAAAATTTTGTTAAGAACTTATAAAGTCACTATTTAAAAATGATGAAATAAATTAGATATTTTTATATATCACAAGAATTAAAAATTTTGAACCAAATGAAGATAGATCAAATAATTAAGAGAGATTTCAACACAAAAGCTTTTCATTTAGATAAAGTTACAGAGGCAATCCACAAAGCAATGGTTGCTGTTGAGGTCGGTACTTATGAAAATGCACAAGACATTGCATTGTCAGTTTACAAAACATTACTAGATCGTAAAAATGAGCATAAAGAATACATACCAACAATTGAAGAGGTTCAGGATATTGTTGAGACCCATCTAATGGAAAGTAAGTTCCCAGAGGTGGCAAAAGCATACATTTTATATCGAAATAAAAGAAGTCAAAAAAGAGAATCTGATATTTTTGAAAAACGAATCAACTTAAAGCCTTACGAATACCCACATCTTTATGAATATGTCCCAGCCATAAGGCACTCTTATTGGATTCATTCAGAATTTAATTTTACAAGTGATATTCAAGATTTTAAGTCTCGATTATCCGAGTCAGAAAGAAGTGCAATTAAAAACACAATGTTGGCAATTTCTCAAATTGAAGTGGCTGTTAAATCTTTTTGGGGAGATCTTTATCATAGAATCCCAAAACCAGAGATCGGTTCCGTTGGATCAACGTTTGCAGAAAGCGAAGTTCGTCATGCAGATGCCTATTCTCACTTATTAGAAATACTAGGATTGAACTCTGAGTTCAAAGAGCTTAAAAAGAAACCAAGTATTATGAAAAGGGTACGCTATTTAGAAACAGCACTTAAAAATTCAAAAAGTGATGACGATAAAGAGTATGCTGAATCTATTCTTTTATTTTCATTATTTATTGAACATGTTTCTTTGTTTTCTCAATTTTTAATCATCATGGCTTTTAATAAGCATAAAAACATGTTGAAAGGTATTTCCAATGTTGTAGAGGCAACCTCTAAAGAAGAGCAGATTCACGGCGATTTTGGCATTGATTTAATTAAAATTCTTCAGAAAGAACACCCAGAATGGTTCACCCCAGAATATCATGAAGATATTCAAAACTTGTGTAAAGAAGCTTTTGAAGCAGAGCAAGATGTTGTGGATTGGATTTTTGAAGATGGAGAGCTTGACTTTTTACCAAAAGAAGTGATTAATGAATTTTTAAAAAATAGATTTAATAATTCTTTAGAAAGTATTGGAATTGATAAAGTATTTGAAGTCGATCAAAATTTAGTTTCAGAAACTGAATGGTTTGATGATGAGATTATTGGGACTAAACATGGTGATTTTTTTGTAAAAAGATCTATCAACTATAGTAAAAGAAGCCAAAGTATAACGAATGACGACTTATTTTAGAAAATGTACACAAACATAACAGCCGAAGAAAAACAAACAAATTCATCACAAGATTCAACTCAAGCAAGAGAAAACTCAAATAAAAGGATGGGTTTGAGTTCTGAAAAACCGTTTGAGTGGCTAAACGAAAATAGTAGAAAGTTTTTAGCTGCTGGGTATCTAGGAGAGGGATTGTGTGCAGAAGAACGTATTGCTGATATTGCTAAAAGAGCTGAAGAAATACTTCAAATACCAGGTTATGCAAACAAATTTTATCACTACATGTCAGAATGATATTATTCGTTGGCATCTCCTGTTTGGTCAAACTTTGGAAAAGAGCGTGGTTTACCAATCAGCTGTTTTGGCTCTCACGTTGATGACGACATAGGTAATATCTTATACTCCCAGTCTGAAGTGGGTATGATGTCCAAATTAGGCGGAGGAACTTCGGGTTATTTTGGTAAAATTAGACCACGAGGAGCTGCTATAAAAAATAATGGTGAAGCCTCAGGAGCCGTCCACATTATGAGATTGTTTGAATCTATGGTAGACGTTGTAAGTCAAGGTTCGGTAAGACGAGGACGTTTTTCTCCTTATTTACCAATTGATCATGCTGATATTATGGAATTCTTGGAAATAGGATCTGAAGGTAATCCTATACAAGAATTAACTCATGGAGTCACTGTAACTAATGACTGGATGCAAGAGATGATCGATGGCGATGTTGAAAAAAGAACAGTATGGGCTAAAGTTTTACAAAGTCGTGGAGAAATGGGTTACCCATACATCTTCTTTACAGATAATGCAAATAACGGAGCTGCTGACGTATACAAAGATAAAGAGTTGCCAATCTATGCAAGTAATTTGTGTACGGAAATAATGTTGCCTTCTAATCATAATTGGTCTTTTGTTTGTGTTTTGTCAAGCATTAACTTATTACATTATGATAAGTGGAAGGATACAGATGCCGTTCAAACTATGGTTTATTTTTTAGATGCGGTAATCACTGAGTTTTTAGAAAAATTAGAGTCCTATAAGAACTCACCTGATAGAGAAGATCAACAGACATTTCTATTTATGGAGAGAGCATATAATTTTGCAAAAGAAAATAGAGCATTAGGAATGGGAACTTTAGGATGGCACTCTTTACTGCAATCTAAAATGCTACCATTTGATAGTCAAGAGGCCTACGATTTAAATAGTGAAGTTTTTAGAACTTTAAAAGAACTTTCTTATAAAGCATCTGAACATTTAGCACAAAAATTTGGAGAACCAGAATTGCTAAAAGGATATGGTAGAAGAAACGCGACATTGAATGCTATAGCACCAACCACATCGTCTGCTTTTATATTAGGGCAAGTATCTCAAGGTATAGAACCAATATGGTCTAATATTTATGTCAAAGACATTGCAAAAATAAAAACAACTGTTAAAAATCCTTTTTTGATAAAGCTTTTACAAGAAAAAGGAATGGACACACCAGACGTTTGGAGAGATATAAGAGACAGAGACGGTTCTGTTCAACATCTTGATTTCTTGTCTGATATTGAAAAAGATACATTCAAAACTTACTCAGAAATTGACCAGTTAGTGATTATTTATCAAGCAGCCAATAGGCAAAATCACCTGGACCAAGGTCAGTCGCTTAATATCATTATACATCCTGACACACCTACTAAGGAGATTAATAAGATTCATATTACTGCATGGAAACTGGGCTTAAAATCTCTTTATTACCAGCACAGTATGAACGCAGCACAAAAATTCAAGCAAAAGAAAGAGTGCGAAAGTTGTGAGGGATAGTTTCAAATAAAATAGAGATAAAAAAAAAGCAATTCATTAGAATTGCTTTTTTTTTGAATATAATAATTAACACTCTTTATTCTCCGTTTGTTGGAGGCTCTATACTTGAATCATATTGATCGTTGTATAGTTCTAGCATTGCCATTGTAGCTTTAATAAGATCTTTAGATTCAGTTAAAACACTAAAGTAAAGCGTTGTGTTTTTAGGACTTGATTCCTCTGACTTTGTTCTTGTAATCTGATTATTAATTTTTTCTCTAACAGAATCTAATAGTTCCTGTTTAGAATCAAGTATACTAGAAATTTCTTTAAAGTTATTTTTAGAAAAAGCAAATTTTGTTCTTTCAAATAATGTTTCAAGTTGAAGGCTAATTTCTTTTAATTCTCTAATTTGATTAAAAGTTAATGCCTTATGATTATTGTTAATATGCTTGAAAGTTACTTTAGAAATATATTGTAGAGATTCTGAAATATCTTGAAGTGAACCTAATACATTAATATAAAAATTACTAGCCCCTTTAATCGTAGACTCATCAAGGTTTTTAATGAAATAAAATAAATCATTTCTCAAATCATCAATTTCTTCAGAAAGCTCTTTTACAGCCTTTTTATTTTTCTTTAGAATGGATAAATCTTGAGTAGCTAAACCATCAATTGATGAAATGAAAATTTTCTTAATTTTTTTAGAAGCTTTTGCTACATTATTTGAGCTTTCAACTATAACACCTTGTATTGAACTGCTTTCAGCAGAACTTAAGGCATCTTCATTTTTAAGCTGATCAGTTTCTTTTTTATGAGCGATATAGTTCCTTGCTAAAATCAACAATGCTAGAAATAATAAGATTGCAATAGCAGTTGGACCTCCAAGATTAATTAAAAATGCAATCGCGCCACAACCTACAAAGGCTATAAATGCAGTAAAGAACCATCCTCCAATTACATTTAAAACTCCAGCGACTCTATATACGGCGCTTTCACTCCCCCAGGCTCTATCGGCTAGTGAAGTTCCCATAGCAACCATAAAAGTAACATAGGTGGTAGATAAAGGCAGTTTGAATGATGTTGCAATCGAAATTAAAATTGCAGCAACCATCATGTTAACTGCTGCTCTAATCATATCAAATGCAGGTAGTTCGATTGATTTATTAGAGGATAACTCAATTTCTGGTTTTTTGAACTGTGTACTAATATGATTTTGAATATTTTCAGGAATAATTTTAGAAAATAAATTAGATAATTTCATAGATCCTCTTACCAATCCTCTAGATAAAAAGTTTGGATTAAACCTTTCTTTTGTGTCTTGTTGTCTTGCTAAATCAATTTCTGTTTTTGTAACTTTTTTAGCTTTAGAAGAAAACCAAAGAGTAACAACCATAACCATACCAGCTACAAATAATAATATTGTAGGTGTAGGAACTTTTTTAGATAGAAAAGCCATAGAGAACTCAGTTGCCTCAACTCCAGAGACACTCCATGCCTCATAAGATTGCCATGCTGCAATGGGAACACCAATGAAATTAACCAAATCGTTTCCAGCAAAAGCTAGTGCTAATGAAAAAGTACCTACTCCGATAATAATTTTATAAATATCAATTTTAAATAAAGAGATAAACAAATAGGAGATAGCAGATAAAATTATAAAAGAACTTAAGGCAATGAACAACACTTGAGTTTCCATAAAGTTAGCAATTGTAGACCCGTTTAATATTTCAAAACTTTGCTTAGCATAAGCAGTTCCTTTAATACCTTTCATTAAGATAAAATAGGTAATTGATGTAAGTGCTACACCCCCAAATAATGAACCAACCCATTTTGCTTTTTGCTGGTAATTATATGAAAGCAATAATCTTGAAAAGTATTGAACTACAGCACCAGTTGAAAAAGCTACAAAAACCGATAAAAGAATCCCTAAAATAATTTGAGTTGCCTTAGCTACGTTAATATATTCGGACAGCATACTGGCTTCACCACCACCTGCATAAATTTTAATTAAAGAAACAGCTACAGCAGCTCCTAAAAGCTCAAAAACTATGGATACAGTTGTTGAAGTAGGCATACCAAGGGTATTGAAAAAATCAAGTAAAAGTATGTCAGTTATCATAACTGCCATAAAAATGATCATGATCTCAGAAAAGAAAAACATGTCTGGATTAAAAATACCTTTTCTAGCCACCTCCATCATTCCACTAGAAAAAACAGATCCTACAGCAACGCCTAAACTTGCAAGAATCATAATATTTCTAACAGAAATTGCTTTTGATCCTAGAGCAGAATTTAAAAAGTTTACCGCATCGTTACTTACACCAACTACTAAATCCCCTATCGCAAGAAGACCTAGTGCAATTATCATTATTAAGTAAATATCCATATCGTTAGTAAATTGATTACTAAAGTAAGTTAAATCTAAAAGATTTGATGTAAAATTAATGTTAAGAAAGTTCATATGTTATATTTTAAATTCTGCATTTAAAGTCAGAATAGATTTATTGTTAATCAGTGAATTATTGTAGTTAAACAGTTTATAATTTAAATTAAATTTCACACCTTTTGTTGCTTGATATTGTGTCCCAAACATTATTAAGCTTCCGTCATTATTGTAATTCCACGCTTTAGATTCTCCCGAAAGAATATTTGAACTTATTTGATCGTATCTAGCAAACAATTCATAATTTTTAGATATTTTTTTTGATCCAAAAACAGAGAAACCATCTCTGTTATGATCATCTTCTGCATTTTTATATGTTCTAGCATTTTTAATTTTACCATATTCAACTCCAACTCGAAAGTCAGTATTATTGTAACCTAAGAAAATAGAATTATTTTTTATTGACTTAGTGTTTTCCGAACGTTGAGAATCCATATATATCTTTCCTGACAGTTTCTTTGAGAAATTATATATAAAACTTGTTCCCATTTTTTGATGTCCATCATCATCCTGAAGAGATTTATAACCCTCTCCGTTTAAAATAAATAAGTTTATTTTAAATTTTGGATTAACAGTAAATTCTGAGTTAATTCCAAGATCTGCACTTGGGCCAAATTTATATTCGTTAAGAAAGCCTTTTTGTGCGTAGCGATAGCCCCACAAACCTTCTTGGTCATTAAACTGTTTGTTCCCAATTAAACCCATACTAAGTTTTACTTTGGGATTTAATTTCCAGTCTAATTGAGCAATTTTGACATAGGCCGTATATGCACTTCCACCTGAATTAGACCCAATATCGTATGTAACTTTAGCTGAAATATTATCATTAAAATTATATTTATATCCTAGGTAAACTCTTTTAAGTTCAAAAGCACTTTTCTTTGTTACTTCTTTGGTGAAATCATTATGGTAATTCCAGAAAATTTTAAAATTTGGTTTTCCGCCTGGTATATCTTGTGAAAACCCTTTAAATGATGTAAGGATTAATAATAACAGTAAAATTTTTTTCATCTTTTTAATTTATAGTACAATATTAAAGGAATAAAATATTTCTAATGTTAAGAAATAGTTATGTTATAATGTTAAATGATTCGTTAAATTGCATCCATGAATTGGGAACAGTTACTTTCACTTAAAAGACAAGGTGATACTTTAAAAAGATTAAGATTAGAACAAGACGAAACTCGAATCGGTTTTGAAGTTGATTACGATAGAATAATTTTTTCATCTTCTTTTAGATCGTTACAAGACAAAACTCAAGTAATCCCTTTTTCTAAAACAAGTTTTGTCCACACTAGACTTACTCACAGTTTAGAAGTTTCAGTGGTTGGAAGAAGTTTAGGAAGAGTTGTAGGCAAGAAATTAATTGAAAAATATCCATATTTAAAACAAACTTATGGCTTTCTAAGCAATGATTTTGGGGCTATTGTAGCTGCAGCAAGTTTAGCTCATGATATTGGTAACCCCCCATTTGGACATAGTGGAGAAAT
>Ga0228661_1000464_pt1 | contig 7059 bp, 6 predicted proteins | sample 75DmetaG_FD_182857 | JGI IMG/M metagenome (GOLD analysis project Ga0228661, IMG submission 182857) | Seawater microbial communities from Monterey Bay, California, United States - 75D | ecosystem: Environmental > Aquatic > Marine > Coastal | place: USA: California | collected 2016-11-14
AGAAAGCTATGGGAGTGCTTTACAGACCAGTAGAGATGAGAAAGGGTAATAGATACCATATAAAAGAATATGAAGCAGGAGAAACAGAGCATTTAAAAGCTATGCCATTAGATGCCGTATTGGGTTCTATACTTTTTTTTTATCGTTTAGGGAACGACTTGTGCGAAATTACGATGAACTCTTTGGGGGATACGGAGAGGGAGGACTTACAAGTGCTGCTCAATTCGGAAAAAAATGGGGTTGGTACTCAAGTATTTATGCACTCGCTAAACAAGATATTAGAAGATTTGAAGATATCACTAAATTAAAGATGCACGAATGTTTAATGTTCTTGACATTTGAAAAAGAAAAAAACGAATTAGAAGCAAAACAAATAAAAAAGAAATTTTAGATGCAAGGGATTAGAGGATTTTACCAACTTACTGAAACTATAAAAGACCAATTACTGAATGATGAAAATGTCAATACAGTAACAACTGGAGATATAACAGAAATAGATTTATCTAAACAAACTATATTTCCTTTGTCGCATATTATTGTAAACAATGTAATTACAGAAGAACAGTATTTATCTTTTAATATTACAGTTATGGCAATGGACATTGTAGATGAAAGTAAAGAACCATCAGCAGATATATTTAGAGGTAATGATAATGAACAAGATGTTTTAAATACTCAATTAGCAGTACTTAATAGATTGACTATGTTATTAAGGAAAGGAAACTTGCATAGTGATTTATACCAGTTAGATGGCACACCGAATTGTGAACCATTTTATGAAAGGTTTGAAAACAAGTTAGCAGGTTGGGCGTGTACCTTTGATGTATTTATACAAAACGATATTAATATATGCAGTTAAAAGAAACACAGAAGGCTTTAAATACTTTTGCTAAATATGTAATACAACAGAGTAGAACTAATTTAACCAAAGGTAAAAAGAACGCTTCTAAAGAACTTTATAACAGTTTAGATTCTGATGTAAAGGTTTCTAAAAATAGTTTTCAATTAAGTTTCTTAATGGAAGAATATGGTGTGTTTCAAGACAAGGGTGTAAGTGGTAAAGAAAAGAAATACAATACACCTTTTAAATACACAAATAAAAAACCTCCTGCAAGTGCATTTAGTCAATGGGTTATAAGAAAAGGATTAAAAGGAACAAGAGATAAAAAAGGTAGGTTTGTAAGTAGAAAGGGTTTACAGTTTGCAATAGCTAATACTGTATTTAGAAAAGGAATTAAACCAAGTTTATTCTTTACAAAACCATTTGAGAAAGCATTTAAGAATCTACCAAAAGAGTTAGTAGAATCATTCGCTTTAGATGTAGAGCAATTAATAAAAACAACAGTAAACAATAAATAATGGCAATACAAGTAAGAAGTCCACATTTTGAAAGCATAAGCTACGCAAACGCATCTTATGGTATATTAAATATATATATATGGACTGGAGATAGAAATACTGATGTACCGACAAATTTTGAATACTCTATAAGAAAATCAGCAACTACACCTACAACTGGTAATCCGAGAGTAACATTTGAAACATCTGAATTAATAAGAGATTATTTGGATATTGAATTTGATGGTAATTATAGTGGTCAAGCAGTATGGGTTAGGTTTGATTTTGATGTTTATAATTCTTCTAATTCACCTATTGCTGGTTACGATTATACAATCATTGCGTTTGATGGTTATGAATATTTTGAAAACCCATATACACAATTTTCAAACCTAATGATTACAAATAGAAAATTATTTGTTTTAGAGGATAATACTTTTAGAGTACCAATAGATACATCTTCAAATAATCCAACGGTTACTTTCTTGAAAGATAATGAAATTGTAGGTACTACATCATTTACACCAAGTAACCAAAGTTCTGAACAGATAAGATACGTTTCTATTTATGGAAGTGATACTAACTGGGATTCGTTTAAAGAAAGAGTTTTAGAAGATGGTGGTATAGATTATGAATCTAATAAATGTTTAGAAGCATATTTCAATGATTACTCAATAGGAGCAGTAGATAAGATAATTATATCAAATACAAACCCCAATTCAAAAGATATAACAGTAGATGTAACTATTTTAGACGAATGTAAATACGAACCTAAAAAGGTAACGTTTGTAAATAAGTTTGGTGCTTTACAAGATATGTATTTCTTTAAGAAGTCAGTAGAAAAAATGAATGTAAAGAAAGAATCTTATAAGTCAAATATATTAAATAGTTCAAATGGTTATAGTTCAAGTAATCACGTTTACAGAGATTTTAATGTAGTAGGAAAAGAATCAATAACTTTAAGTAGTGGTTTTTTAAGTGAAGAATACAACGAAGTATTTAAACAAATGATGCTATCTGAAAAAGTATGGATTACTAACATAACAGAATCTGGAGAACAAGTTTTACCAATTAATGTTAAGACATCTAATATTAATTATAAGACATCTTTAAACGATAGGTTAGTAGAATACACAATAGAATTTGATAAATCATTTAATGTAATAAACGACATTCGATAGATGCAGAAAATACAATTATATATAGAGGGCCAAAGAGTTGATATGTTTGATGATGAAAGTGTATCAATAACGCAATCAATAAAGAACGTAAAAGATATTGATAAAGTATTTACGGACTTTACAAGAACCTTTAGTTTACCAGCAAGTAAAACAAATAATAAAATATTTAAGCATTATTATAATTTTGATATTGTTGGAGGTTTTGATGCAAGGATTAGAAAACCTTCAAATATAGAATTAAATACTTTACCATTTACAGAGGGGTTAATAAAGTTAGAAGGAGTTGATTTAAGAGATAATAAACCTCATACATATAAGATTACATTCTTTGGTAATACTGTTACCTTAAAAGATATTTTAGGAGATGATAAACTATCTGGTTTAAATAGTTTAACGAGTTTGAATCAAACGTATGATGCTACAAGTGTAAAAGATTCTTTACAAGATGACCCAACTGCGGAAGATATTATTGTTCCATTAATTACGCATACACAAAGATTAAGTTTTAATTCTCATAGTTCAGCAAATGACCCAGGGAATATAGCTTATGACCAAGGACATCCTCACGGAGTTTTATATACAGATTTAAAATATGCAATTCGTTTACATTCTATTATTGAAGCAATAGAAAGTAAATATACAGCTTTGTCTTTTAGTAATGATTTCTTTGTAAATACAAATGCACCTTATTATAATCTTTTTATGTGGTTGCATAGAAAGAAAGGAAGTGTTTTAGAAGAGGGTGCTTTGAGTGAAAAACTATTGACTGGTTTTTCTGATGATTCAGATAGTGGTACTTTTTCAACAATGTCAAACAATGCCTTATCATTATCTTACGTACCAGAACCGAATCAAATTGCACCTCCAAGTTTTACAATAATTAAAGTTAAAACAACTACACTTGCAACAGTTCTTCATAGAATATCAATTAGAAAAAATGGTATTGAAGTTGCTAATAGTGGAGATATTACAACATCTGGAATTACTGAAACAATTGTGCCTTTAGATAAAACCGAAGAAAATTCACTATATACAGTTTATATTGAAGGTAATCAAAATTTATTTTTTTCAAGTATTGATTTTGAAGTTCTTTACTATGAATATTTTGGGAATGTATCAAAAACTAAAACGTATTCTATTTCAAATTATACTTATATACCGATTGATGAGTTTGATATTACGCAACAAATACCAGATATTAAAGTAATTGATTTTTTAAGTGGGTTATTTAAAATGTTTAATCTTACTGCATTTGTTGAAAGAAATCAAACAGAAGTAACAGTTAAAACTTTAGATAGTTTTTATTCTAATCCTTCTGATGATTCTCCTTATGATATAACTAAATATGTAGATGTAAGTAAAAGTCAAGTAAATGTAGCTTTACCATATCGTAAAATTAACTTTAAACACGAAGACACAAAAACATTTTTAGCTGCAAAACATACTCAACTATTTGGAGAAACTTGGGGAGAATCACAATATGATAGTGGGCAAAAATTAGATGGTAGTATCTACAATGTAAAGACACCATTTGCTCAAATGAAATATGAAAGATTTATAGATGAAAATACTTCTTTAAAAACAACAGTACAATGGGGTTGGTTTGTAGATGACAATCAAGAATCTTATTTAGGAAAACCTTTGTTGTTTTATCCAATAAGAATAACAAGCGGGAATCAAATTGCTTTTCTGAATAACATTAATAGCCAAACACCTTTAACAACATACAACATACCTTCAAATAGTGTTGCTTTATCTTCTGCAACAAGTTCTTATAATATGAATTTTAACGCAGAACAAAATGAATGGGGTGCTTTAGATGGAGATACTGGTTTTACAAATTCATTATTTGAAGCATATTACAAGAACTACATAACAAGTGTATTTCAAGAAACAAATAGAATTACAAAAGTTACTGCTTATTTACCATTAAGAATATTACTTAATTATACGTTAGCAGATAGGTTTGTAATAGCTGGAAAGAGTTATAAAATAAACTCAATAAAAACTAATTTAAAAAATGGTAAATCTGATTTAGAATTACTCAACGATTTATGATAGAAAATATATTAGAATTATTAAAACACGCAAACGGAGAAACAGAAAATATCCGTATTGCACAAGGTAAGAATAAATTACCTATTAGTTTAAAAGATGGATATAAAGCATTAAAACAAGAAATAAAATGGCAGAAAAAGTAATAATTGATTTAGAAGCTAAAACTGGTAAAGCAGAGGCAAATATTCAAGATGTTGTTGATTCAATAAATGACTTAAATAAATCATTTGTTGAAGCAAATGAAAATACAGCTAAATCTTTAAAAGAAGTTGAGAAATCTTCAAGTAATTCCGCAAAAGGTATAAAACGAATTGGTAAAGCTATAAAAGTTGCTGGTATTGGATTATTAATTTCTGGACTTACTATGTTGAAAGAGGTATTTATGCAAAATCAAAAAGTTGCTGATTTTTTTAATACATCTTTTGAAGCCATCAGTATAGCTTTCAATGATTTTGTTGGTTTTATAGATGAAAATTTAGGTACAATAACTGGATTCTTTAAAGATATTTTTGAAAATCCAAGAGAGAAATTAGTTGAACTTGGAAGTGCTATAAAGCAAGGATTAATTGATAGATTTAATCAACTTTTAGAAGTATTTGGATTAGTCGGTAAATCTCTTGGTCAATTAATTAAAGGAGAGTTTAGTGCTGCATTTGATACTATAAAAGAAGCTGGTAAACAAACTGTTGATGTAGTTACTGGTGTTGATGATAGCTTTGAAGCAGTATCTGAAACGATAACAGAATACACTAAAAAAACAATTAAAGCTGCGAAGAGTAATGTAGAGTTAGCAAAATCTGCTGAAATAGCAGCAGTATTAAATCAAGGATTAGTTGAAAAGTATGACAGACAAGCAGAGCAATTAAGACAAATAAGAGATGATGAAAGTAAGAGTATCGAAGATAGGATAAAAGCAAATGAAGAACTTGCTTTAGTTTTAGATGAGCAAGAAAAGGCAATGAAAGAAAATGCTGCTATTGCAGTTGCATCTGCTAAAGCAGAATTAGATAAAAACAAAGAAAATATACAATTACAAAAAGCATATCAAGAAGCACTTAATGAACAAGCTGGTATTGAAGCACAAATAACTGGTTTTAGAAGTGAACAACAAACAAATACAAATTCTTTATTAAAGGAGCAAAAAGAAATAATGAATGAGATTGCTCTTTTTGGTAAATCTGAAAGAGATAAAGAAAGGTTAGAATTAAAACAACAATACGAAGCAAATAAACTTTTAATAGAAAAGGAAATTACTGATGATGCAGAAAAGAAAGAAAGATTACTTGCTTTACAAACTGACTTTAACACTAGGTTAAAAGAATTAAACGATGGTTTTTATCAAGAAGATGAAGATGCAAAACAAAAAAATACTGATGAATCAAACAGAATAGCTAAACAACAAAAGGATTATAAAGAACAACAATACCAAAGTACATACGCAAATCTACAAACAATTTTAAGTGTAGGAGGAAAAAAATTAGAAAAAATTGGAAAGGCTTTAGCTATTGCAGATGTAATAAGAAGTTCTGTTAAATCTGTTTCTGAAACTGTTTCAGCTACTGGTGTTGCAAATGCTAAAGCCGTTGCTGCTTCTCCTCTTACTGGTGGGATGCCATTTGTTGCAATAAATACTATAAAAAGTGCTTTAAGTGTTGGAGCAACTATTGCAGGGGCTGCTAAAAGTATTCAATCTATAAAAGGAAATTCTAAAAACGTAAGTAATCCTCCTCCTTTACCTAATCCTGGCGGTGGCGGTGGCGGTGGTTCTGCTTCAATTCCTCCTGCATTTAATGTAGTAGGTGCAAGTGGAACAAATCAATTAGCAAGTGCAATAGGTGGGCAAACACAAAAACCTATTCAAGCATTTGTAGTTTCTAACGATGTTAGTACTGCACAAGAAATGGATAGAAATATTATTGAGGGTGCATCTATTGGATAAAAGACAAAATAAAAAAAATATAACTATATACAAATATGAATATAATTGAGTTAATATTAGATGAGGAAAATAATGAAATAGGGATAGAAGCAATTAGCGTTGTAGAGAATCCTGCTATTGAAGAAGATTTTATTGCCTTAAATAGTAACATTATAGAATTAGCAGAAGCAGATAAAGAAAAGAAACTACTTGTAGGTGCTTTATTAATACCAAACAAACCAATTTACAGAAAGAGCGGAGAAGAAGAATACTACATTTATTTTTCAAAAGATACTGTAAGAAAAGCATCTCAAATGTATTTGATGAATGGAAATCAAAGCAATGCTACTTTAGAACACGAACACGATATAAATGGTTTGACACTTGTTGAAAGTTGGATAGTTGAAGATGAGGTACACGACAAGACCAGGAAGTACGGAATGAATGTTCCAGTTGGTAGTTGGGTTGGTTCTGTTAAAGTAAACAATGATGAGGTTTGGAATGATTATGTAAAGAGTGGAAAGGTAAAAGGGTTTTCTATTGAAGGGTATTTTGCTGACAGAA
>Ga0228661_1000531_pt1 | contig 6549 bp, 8 predicted proteins | sample 75DmetaG_FD_182857 | JGI IMG/M metagenome (GOLD analysis project Ga0228661, IMG submission 182857) | Seawater microbial communities from Monterey Bay, California, United States - 75D | ecosystem: Environmental > Aquatic > Marine > Coastal | place: USA: California | collected 2016-11-14
AGGGTAAGAAAATTGACCCACGTTATTACCTATAACTAATATCTCATAATCGGAGAAACTTGTAAAGTTTCTATGTATAGATTTTATGCAAAGATTAGTCTCACTAGGGCGTTCTCCATTAGTTATTATGCAAAACGAGATATTAGGTTTTTGATCCACAAAAGATCATAGTTCAAATATCGTCTTTTTCAACTACTTCGCAGTTTTTTAAGTGGTCAAAACCACAGAAATAGTCATCATGATCTAAAACGCAAGATTCATCCCAGCCCCACTCACTTACAAGTTCTTCTTCATCCCACTCAACAGCTTCAGAAGAGACTGATTTGTTAACTGGTTTTTTACTCCACATCTTACAAGACCAGTAGCGGGGTGTAGTTTTGTCTTTGGCTGTATCACATTTATGTCTAGCTCTAAAGCTTCGGCGGCGATCAGGGTCATCTCTCTTAATTTCCATGTTTGGATCACCAAACTTTACGACAATAATGTTACCTGTTTTGGGACTTTTAACATAAACACCAAATTTCTTTTTTTCTCCTTTTAGTCTGAAGGGTTTGTTTAAGGTCTTTTTTTCTGCTTCTGAATAGAACAATTCTTCGCAATCTTCATTTTGGTCTCGTTTTTCAACTCCAGCCTTAATAAGGTCAATGCAAGCCAGGTCTAATTCCAAATCGGTGAAACAGACAAATGCTTTTTCTGGACTTTCTACATAATAAGATTCTTCACCATCCAATAAATCTTTATCAGCAATGCTGTATACCTCACCAACATTCTCTCCATTGGATAGCTTTAAGAATTTGTTAACCCTTGCTAACGCTAGTTGGCCTCTTGTTTTATTTACGAGGTGGGAATGAGCATAAGATGCGTAACCACGACGGTAAACTTTTTTAAGTTGTTCTAGTGTCACCTGATTTTCGCTTACGTCGTTATTTCTTTCTACTTTTGCCTCCAAAACAGAACATATACATTCAGAATGTGGTATACAAGAATTCCTTTGGGAGATCTTGGTGAAGTCTTTAATTTGTTGAGAAAAATCGTATTCCATATTAATTCTATACACTAAAATTTTAAAATAATGAAATCTTAACCTTCGCAAGATGTACATTCCATAATGGATTGTGCAAGAGCTTGGCTTGGATTTGTACTTCTCTGGTAATAAAATCCCTTAAGACCCATTTCCCAACCTAAAATCATAAGGTCGCTGACTTCCTTTGGAGAAGCTTTAGGGTGAACCATTAGGTTTAACGACTGTCCTTGATCAATATATTTTTGTCGCTGAGAAGCCTGAATCACAATCTCTTTCTGGGAAACTTCTGAGAATGTTTTAAATACATCCTTTTCCTGTTGATCGAGAAAGCTTAAATGCTGCACCGAACCATCTTTAAGAAGTATGGACTTCCATACGGCCTCTGTGTTTTTACCTTTGGATTCCAAGAGTCTTTCTAGGTGAGGACTCCTAATTGTAAATTTTCCTTTTGCTGAATTCTTTGTATAGTAATTAACAGTAGGCTCAATTCCCTGAGAAACCTGACCGAGAATCAAGGAGCTTGTTGTAGTTGGAGCAACAGCCATTGTCGTGGTATTTCTCCTGCCATAACCCTTAAGAACCTCTGGCTCGCCAAATACTTTAGCTAATTCTTCTGTAGCTTTATCTGCTCTTTCTCTTATAGTTCTGAAAATTTCTGCGTTTTTCATCTTAGCATCCATACTTTCAAAGGAAATCATATTGTCTTGTAGATAAGAATGCCAACCAAGAACGCCCATTCCTAAAGCTCTATGACGCTTTGCAAAATTATGATCGAACTCCATATAAGGGATATCCTCAGTCTTATTAATATATTCTTCCATTACCGAATCAAGAAAGTAAACCATTGTTTCAATGGCATCAGTCTCAACAATTTCATCCCACCTCTCCAAATTAAGAGAAGACAAACAACAGACAAACGACTCTTCTGGTGAAGAAGGTAAAGAAATTTCGTTACAAAGATTTGAAGCATAGATCTTCATGTTTTTATCTTTATAAACTTGAGGCGCGTTTTTGTTGGCTGTGTCTTGGAAAAATAAATAAGGATAGCCAGATTCGAACTTCTTCTGAACGATCTTTGCCCAGATCTTTCGCTTATCAATGTCGCCACCTTTCATGCCCTCCATCCATTCGTCTGTGATAGTAACAGCAAAAGAAAGGTCCTGAATAGGGTGTCCGTCAGATCTGATACGCAGAAATTCTTCGATATCTGGGTGGTCGACAGGTAGATAAGCAGCAAAAGAACCTCTACGAACACTACTCTGGGATACCACAGAAGTGACCTTGTCAAACAACTCCATAAAATGAACAGAACCAGAAGAACTTCCTCCTGTGCTGATAGACTTACCTCTACCTCTCAGTTCACCGAAATAACCAGAAGTTCCAGCACCATGTTTCGTTTGCATACCAACCTCGGACTGTTTTGTTAGGATGCCCTCCATTGTATCTGGCACAAAAACACCATTACAGGAAACGGGTAACCCTCTGTCTCTACCATAGTTAGCCCATACAGGACTAGACAAAGAAAAGAAGCCAAGAGACATATAATGTTCAAATTTCTCACATAAATCAGAAAATTTGTCTTTATGTTCTGTAGGGGCGCGAGATACAAAATCTTTTTGAAATGCCTCCCCTACACTTAACACTCTACCAATCAAGCTTTCGCCGTCAAGATATCCCCTGTTTAAGATCCGCTGCGAAGTTTCGTTGTTCCAATAATATTTTTTCATGCAAATACGCTGTCTAAGTCAAATGTTTGTGATTTTTTTGAATACTCTACTGGGCGAGAATGGAAGAAATCTGTAGAGTTGTTGCCCATCAACTCCTCTTCAAACCACATTGTATCTTTAATTAGATCATTGTCAATATCAAAAGCCTTTTTAAATGAAATTTGTTCCATCGAGTCGTTGATCCTAGATTTGATAAACTCTTTTAGAAGTGGAGCGCTTAAACCTTTTTCATTAATACCATTTACCATCCAATCAATAATTTTAGCCTCGGCAATGTAAGCCTGTTCTGCTTCATGAAGAATTCTTTGTTCTAATTCTTCGTCAAAAAGCTCTGGATGCTCTTCTCTTATTGTGTTGATAATCTTAATTCCTACTTGGGCATGTATGTTTTCTTCGTTTCTTGTATACCTAACCTGTTGCTCGGTATCTTTAAGTACATTTTTGTTTCTAGAGAACCAATTGATAACATAAAATTGACTCATCAAAGAAACGTTCTCCACAAACAAGGTAAACAATATAAGTGCATATATATACTGTTTCTTAGAGTCCTTATAAAATCTATGGGTATATTTACGCAAGTAGCTTACTCGACCCTCAATAAAATCCAACTTTAAATTTTCCTCAAAAATATCCTCCAAGCCAAGAACTTTCAACAGTCTTTCATAGGCATTGTTATGAATAACTTCAACGTTTGCCATTACATAACCAAGATCTGTAAGGGATGGGTGAGGTAAGTTATCTCCTAGTTTAGCCCAGAATTTTTTAACAGCAACTTCAATTTGACCAATAGCAGAAAGAGTTCTTATGATAATCTCACGTTGCTGGTCATCCATTGTGATGTGAAAATCTTGAACGTCAGAGGAAAAGCTAAATTCTTTATCAGTCCAAAAACCATTATGCATCACCTCAATAAATTCTTCTGCCCATGGATAGTGATTAGGTTTCCTTGATATTTGTTCCTCGAATATGCTCATCTTTGTTATTATTTTGTTTTTTAGGTTTGAAATTGACGGTTTTGGCCATGAAAAAGCCCCTATATGCCCCGCTTCATTAAGTTACACTTTAGCCAATTTTAGTTCACAGTCAACTTAAAAATTTAGTGAAATATTTAAGTTGAAAAAAAATAAAAATTTATTTAGAAATATATTGAAGGGTTTTTATAATAAAACGATTAGTTTATGGCCTTCGAAGAACAATTACTTAACGATTATATCGAATAGTCTTCGCTAGTACTGCTATACGATATTTTAAATAACCTACCGATAAGTATATACCACTTCTTCGATAAGTATATACTATACGGAGAAGATTTAAAAATATCGTATAGCTAACCATTTTTTTTTAAAGCAATACTTTTAAAAAAATAATGCTGATTTAGTAAAGAAAACAGTTGACTTTAATTAAATATGATGAATAATGAGGGTATCAATGGACAACTTAGCAGGTAAAATAATAAGCATCTCTGGAAATGCTAGATGCGGCAAGGATACATTGGGTAATAATATAGTATCTATACTTGAGGACTTAGGTATCAAAGCTAAAACCCTATCTTTTGCATACGAGCTTAAAAGTTCTGTAGATTCGTTTTTATTAGAACAAACTGGAATTTCTGCTTTTACAGACAATGATATAGAAAAGTCTATAATTAGACCTTTCCTTGTCTGTTGGGGAACAGATGTGATGAGATCAATAGACAATAACATATGGATCAATAAACTAGAAGAATCATTATCTACAGACCGTGTCAATATAATTACAGATTTAAGATTTGAAAATGAACTAGACTGGGTTAAGTCTAAAGAAGGTTTCTCCATAATGCTTAAGAGAGATGGAATAAAACCAGCAAACGATTACGAAAAGATTAATAACTCGGAATTATCAAACAATGTTGACTTATCATTTTGCATAGGTTCTTTTGATGACGAGAAAATATTAAAATTAACATCTATGGAAATACTAGATCAACTAATAACAGAAAAAACATTTGACTTATGGAAAGCGACCTGTCCCTTATAAATAAAATAAAAGAGCATAGAGATGATGGTTGTTTACTAGAATTGATAGACAGACATTCTGGTATCTACGTTTATATTGTCGATCAATATACCAAGAACAAAAGAAACGCTATCAATAGGGATTCCATCCTCGATGATAAAGATTACATTATATATACTTCAGCACTAAATTACGACCCAAGTAGAAACAGTAAATTCTCAACTTTTTTAGCTAACCAGACAAAATGGAAATGTTTAAATGAATTAAATAAAAAGAAGAACAAGAAAGAAGTATCCATTGAAAAGATTTATTCAAGACCATCTGGTGAGGAAAATTCTTTTGAAAAACTATCCAAAATAGAGGCTCTAGATATGTTCAGCTTAATGCTTTCTGAAGAAAAAGATAAAAGAGTAAAAAAAATCATTGACATTAGATACAATACAAGCAATACTAAGTTAGTGCCGTGGAAAAAAGCGGCGGAAGAACTCAATATGAGCATTCAGGGATGCATAAACATCCACGACAAATTCATCCAAAAAGTAAAAAATAAATTAGACCAAAATTATGTATAATACAATAGTAGCAGCAGGACATCTGGCAGCAGATCCAGAACTAAGAGAAGTAGGTAGTGCCAAAGTTTGCAAGATTCGTCTTTGCATCTCTGGGAACAGAGCAAAAGAACCATGCTTCGTGGACGCGGAGCTTTGGAATAAGCAAGCGGAAGTAGCCAACGAGTACCTAAAAAAGGGTAGGGCAATCATCCTACAAGGAGAACTACGTCAGTCCTCTTGGGAAAAAGAAGGGAAAACATACAACAAAATGTTTATCTCTGGTAGTAGTTTTCAATTCCTAAATGGAGGAGGAGAATCAGACGGAAAAACAACTGATAAAAAGGAACCTGTAGCAGCTGGTGCTACTGATGAAGACATCCCATTTTAAATGAAAATCCTAGTAGATACACCCCTTAATTCATTGAGCCTTGGTAATGTTGGTTACAACATTATCAAGGAACTCAAAAACAAAGGACATGATGTTGGCATTTGGCCAATGAACGAATCAAATGTTGACCTTTCTGCTTACGATATTTCCAGCGAAGATCAAGCATTCTTTCAACAAGCCATTAACAACCGATTAGATTTTTTGTCTGCTGACATACCTTCTATTAAGGTGTGGCATCTGAATGGGTCTGAAAACAGAAAGAACCCAAATCAATATCTGTATACTTTTTATGAGTGCTCAGAACCAACTGATACAGAAAAAAAGATTTGTAATGCTCAGACAAAAACAATTTTTAGCTCATCTTATGCTGCTGAAAAGTTTGGATCAAATTATGTTCCTATTGGGTTTGACAAGGAGTTTTTTGAAACAAAAAAAACATACCTAAATGACGTTGTTCATTTCGGCTTAATGGGAAAGTTTGAAAACAGAAAGCATACAGCCAAGATAATTAAAGCTTGGGTTAAAAAATACGGCAACAACAATAAATACCAGTTAAGCTGCTGTATAACAAACCCTTTCTTTAAAGAGGAAGACATGTCTCAGATGATAAATCACACCCTTGAAGGCAATAGGTATACTAATGTTAACTTCTTGCCATTCTTAAAAACTAACAAAGAAGTTAATGAGCTTCTGAATGCTATAGATATTGATTTAACGGGTCTATCTGGAGGCGAAGGATGGAATCTACCATCTTTCAATTCTACCTGTTTAGGGAAGTGGAGCATCGTCTTGAACGAAACCTCACATAAAGATTGGGCAACTAAAGATAATTCAATATTAATAGAATCCAGAAAAAAATAGATT
>Ga0228661_1000566_pt1 | contig 6379 bp, 6 predicted proteins | sample 75DmetaG_FD_182857 | JGI IMG/M metagenome (GOLD analysis project Ga0228661, IMG submission 182857) | Seawater microbial communities from Monterey Bay, California, United States - 75D | ecosystem: Environmental > Aquatic > Marine > Coastal | place: USA: California | collected 2016-11-14
TGAAAAGGAAGCTATCCGTGTATTTTTTGAAGACCCTCCACCCAATACGATATTGTATATAGCAGATGCCTCTAACTTGAAGCGTAATTTGTTTTATTTCAGTCAATTAGCTCAGCACGGAATCCCGATGATTCTTGCATTAAACATGATTGACATAGCTGATTTTAAGGGGTTTGAAATTGATGTTGAACGTTTAGAAAAAGAGTTAGGAATTCGAGTTTTTAAAATTAATGCAAGAACTGGAGAGGGAGTTAATACGCTAAAGAAAGCACTTTTTGAAGATCAATTTGTACCGCATTATCCATTTGGTTCTGAGAACGATCATACACACGAGTCACATTACGATTCGATTGGGAAATTACTTAATAAGACAACTAAAATCAAGACCAAAAGAGAGCTAATTACAGGCAAAATTGATGCGTTTGCTACTCATCCAATCCTTGGTTATTTAATCTTCTTATTGGTATTACTCTTTATTTTTCAAAGTGTGTTCACTTTAGCTTCATATCCAATGGATTGGATAGAAAATGGTTTTGGAATGCTGAGTGAGTATTTGGCAAATGTTTTACCAGACGGATGGGTAAAAAAATTAATCATTCATGGGTTAGTAGCAGGAATTGCTGGAGTGGTTGTTTTTGTTCCTCAAATTGCTATTCTCTTCTTTTTTATGAGTTTGTTAGAGGATACAGGCTATATGGCCAGAGTTAGTTTTATAATGGATAAAATGTTGCGGGGTCTTGGCTTAAGTGGAAAATCGGTTGTGCCATTATTGAGTGGGGCTGCTTGTGCAATACCAGCGATTATGAGTACTCGTAATATTGAGAATTGGAAAGATCGACTAATAACTATAATGGTTACTCCGTTAATGAGCTGTTCTGCTCGATTGCCCGTATATACGCTTTTAATCTCCATGGCAATACCAAACACTCCAGTCTTTGGACTTATCAGTCTTCAGGCCCTTGTTATGTTATCCATGTATGTATTAGGAACTGTTGCAGCTCTCGTTGCTGCAATTGTTTTTAAATGGTTTATTAAGTATAATATTCCCTCTTATTTTATTATGGAATTGCCTGTTTATCATTCACCAAGGTGGGGTAATATATGGGTGAATTGCTGGCAAAAATCAAGAAGCTTTGTCACAGAAGCAGGTAAGGTTATTTTAATTATTTCAGTAGTTTTATGGTTTTTAGCTAGCTACGGCCCTAAAGCAGATCAATCTTTAGGTATTCAAGAATCACCCACTTTAGAGCAAAGTTATGCTGGTCATTTTGGTAAAGCCATTGAACCCAGTATTGCTCCTATTGGATTTGACTGGAAAATAGGAATAGCATTAATTACATCTTTTGCAGCAAGAGAGGTTTTTGTTGGAACTATGAGCACAATTTATAGTGTTGGTGATGAAGATAACTTTGACCAATTACGGGAGAAGATGAACAAAGATCGCCATAAGAATGGAGAGCCTGTATATTCTTTGGCTGTCATTCTATCTCTGATGGTATTTTATGCATTTGCAATGCAATGTATGAGTACGTTGGCGGTAGTGTATAAGGAAACACGATCTTGGAAATGGCCGATGATTCAATTTGGCTACATGACCGTATTAGCCTATTTCGGAAGCTGGGTTGTGTTTAGTCTTTTCAGCTAACGATTTAAGTTAGTGTATTTTAATTTTTATGGGTTGTTTCATTCTAACTTTAGCAGGTTTTCCTTGATTTAGTCCTGGTTCCCACTTCGGCATACTTTTATAAACACTCTTGACCTCTTCTTCTACACCAAAACCAGTTTTGGAACAATGCAGTATTTCAATGTTATTAATATTTCCGTTTTCATCAACAACAAACTGGGTAACTACTTCAACCGTATTGGCTATTTCGAATATGACATCTGGAATTTCAAAATGATTGATAATGTAATTATTTAAGGCATCATCCCCACCAGGAAACTCAGGCATTTGTTCTGTCCAATCTCTGATGATTGTAGATGAGTCTATAATGGGTTGAACTACAATGGATTGGATACCAGATAATGCGGGTATATTTTGAGGAACGATTTTATTGATTTTTAAATCAAATAAATTGTCAACTTGTTTGATCATTGATCTTGGGTCAAACAGTTTGGCAATTTCCTTTGCCTTCATTTTTTCTTCTTTGAAATCTTCTTTTTTTTCGGTTAGTTCAACGAGTTGGAACGGTTGATCTTCTAGTATGTTTTCCTCTGTATGTATTTGCGGTAAATTAACCTTATAAGATAGATTCAATCCAAAATTTACTAGGAGCAAGGCAATGATTATTCCAATTTCGAACAAGATAACTCGATCAATATTTTTACTATTATTTCGGTGTGTCATAGGAAATTAAATTTTAGTAACTTAATCCTATAACGAGAAGAAAGGTAAACGGAGTATTTAGTTAGGGTCTTGGTATCGTTCTTTTACGATGGTAGGTATGGGGGTTGGTTTCCCTTCTTCATCTATTCGAACAAAGGTTATGTTTGTTGTTACAACTACATCTTCTTCTCCCGTATATACGCTTACTTTTCTAGCCTCAATTTTGAATGTGATTGAGGTATTGCCCATTTTAGCTACTTCACCATAAATCCGTATCAGAAAACCTTCTTTGACCTTTTTCTTAAAAACGAGTTCATCCACTTTTACGGTGACCATATTGGGGGTATGGCAGGTACTTACAGCCATAGCACTTGCAGCTTCATCAATCCATGCCATCATGATTCCGCCAAATAGGTTGCCATGGACTCCTATATCCTTCACCATGCATACGTGTGTTGTTACCAATTGCATAGGTGCGAATTTAGCATGTATTTTTTTTACTTGAATGCGGAGGTTTTTTGTCGGCTGAATATTTATCCTCCCCAGTGATCTATGTCCTAGCTCCTGTAATGAATGGATTCGGCAAGATGAGCAACACTAATTTGTTCACTTTCATCAAGATCTTCAATGGTTCTACTTACTTTTAAAATACGATCATAGGCTCTTGCACTGAGGTTAAGTTTATTCATCGCATTTTTTAGGAGTAAAGATCCTTGATCGTCACATGAGGTTTTAAAATATCACTTCAAAAAGTGTTTTATTTGGCTACAATTTCACCGCGATGGAATTTGATGACGAGTAGTGTACTAAGTGCACAAAAAATTCCATGATATAGGGCAAAAAAGTCAGGTAAAGCATCAACATTATACGTTAGACTTATTCCACATAAATTGATAACAATAATGGATAATAGCATTTTTTTAACGAGCATGTAAGCTGCTGTGTTGGTTGAATTGTAAGATGCTTTAACTGGAAATGCAATCACAAATTGCACAGTCCACAATCCAGCAGTCATTAAGTGAACCATGTTGCCAGAGTCAAAGTAGGCCATTAACTCATTAGGTACGACTAAAAGGCTATAAAGGAATAGACCCAGTAAGAAAAACTTACGCTCTTTTTTGATAACCCCATAAATGGAGATTGATGTCACAACCCCAGCAATAGTGCCAAGGATGAGAAGTGTTGTTTCATTCATTTTGTATTTATTTTTTTGGTTTAAGTATCTCAATATAGTTTTTTTATTTGAGTATGTAGTAAACGATATATAAATCAGTAGTTTAGCAGTGTTTTTATGGATTCATTAACACAAATTATTTTAGGTGCTGCTGTTGGAGAAGTTACTCTTGGTAAAAAAATTGGAAACAAAGCTATGTTGTGGGGTGCAGTTGGAGGAACTATACCAGATTTAGATGTTTTAGGTGGTCTTTTTTTGTCGGAGATTGATAATGTTGCTTTTCATAGGGGGTTTAGCCATTCCATTTTGTTTTGTATTCTTGGGGCTTTTTTCTTTGGGTGGTTAGTAGATCAAATTTATTCAAGTCGTAATCATAAGTGGATAGCGATTACTGCAAAATCATTTGCAGGGCTTTTAGTTATTTCAGCATTACAATTCCTATTTTCTCGTCTTTATCCAGGTAATTTTATTCCATTAGTTTTTGCTTTTTTTGGAGTAGCATTCTTGTCCTATCGTAATATTAAAAAAAATTATTTTAATAAAGAATGGACTCCACCTGATGCAACGATTCGAGATTGGCAATGGTTATTTTTTTGGGCCCTAATCACACATCCTGTATTGGATTGTTTTACCATGTATGGAACTCAGTTATTCCTGCCTTTCTCTGATGTAAGAGTTGCATGGAGTACGATTTCGGTTGTAGATCCGTTGTATAGTATCCCTTTTTTAATATGCTTAATTATTGCATCTCGATTATCACATCATTCATCTAAAAGGAGATCTTGGAATTACATTGGAATTGTTTTAAGTTCCTCATATTTATTGTTCACTGTTTTTAATAAAAATAGAATAAATCAGTTATTTGAAGATTCAGCAAAAAATCAAAAAATTTCAATCGAGCGATTTAAAACTAACCCGTCTATTTTAACTAATCTTTTATGGAATTACACAGGGGAGAGTATAAATGGTTATTACCTAGCACAGTATTCTATTTTTGACAAAAATGAAGTCAGTTTTTCAAAAATCAATAAGAATCACGAGCTATTAACTAATTACGAAAGTGACCAAACTCTTCAAACATTAAATTGGTTTAGTGATGGGTTCTTTAAGGTGCATGATATGGGTGAAAGTTATCAAATCAGTGACTTAAGATTTGGGTCATTTTCAGGGAAAGGCATTGGGCCTGATGATTTTTTCTTTCGGTTTATGATCAATGAAGTTGATGAAGGTATATATCGATTAAACGAAGTCCAAAGTGGTCCCTCTAAAGGTAAACGAGATAATCTATTTCCGAAATTATTTGAACGAATTATGGGAAAAGATTTAGATGAGGAGACTCAAATATCTCAAAAGATTGATACGCCAGAACTATTGTCGAATAATCGCAAGCTGATATGGTCAGACGAGTTTGATATAGATGGTCCTGTAGATACATCAAAGTGGTTTCATCAGACAAAGCTTCCGTATGGAGGAAGTTGGTTTAATGGGGAAGTTCAACATTACACCAATAGAATGGATAACTCTTATGTTGAAAATGGAAATTTAAAGATTGTGGCAAAAAAAGAAACCTACACGGATCAAGGTCACACCAAAGAATATACGTCTGCTCGGTTGAATTCAAAGTTTGCATTCAAATATGGACGTGTTGATATTAGAGCCAAACTTCCAACGGGCAAGGGCACGTGGCCAGCCTTTTGGACATTAGGAAAAAATATTAGTGAAGATGGAGCGTATTGGTTCACTAAAGATTTTGGTAATACCTCTTGGCCAGCATGTGGAGAAATTGACATCATGGAACATTGGGGTAAGGAACAAAATTTAGTAAAAAGTGCAACCCATACTCCATATAGCCATGGAGAAACAATAAATCAAGGGGGAAGAATTATATCGACTTGTTCATCAGAATTCCATACCTATTCACTTGATTGGTCCGAGGAAAGATTAGTTTTTATGATTGATGATGTGATTCATTATGTCTATCAACCTGATGTAAAAAACAGGGTTAACTGGCCCTACACCTTAGAGCAATATCTGCTTTTAAATTTTGCTATTGAGCCTATTATTGAACCTAGCTTCGTTTCCGATGCGATTGAAATCGATTATGTTCGGGTTTACAAATAACAAATTCATAAAAAGAAGTTTCTTATTCTAAATTTTCTAATTCAACAATCACCTCATTTCTACGATTGTAAGTTTCGTATGGGGCATTGTATCCTAGAAAGTAGAATTTTTGAGTAAAGGATATGTTGTTAGATTCAAGTGCGTCAATTAATTCACTTTTATATCGATTAATTTTTTCTTGGTCAGCCCATCCACCAAAAGTGATGGCAGCAACAGTTTTTGGGGGCTCTTTTCTAAATTTGATTTTTTTCGAATTGGGTTCAGGCAACGTTTCTTTTTTTTCTTCAGGCACCATAAACATCATGGTCATCGAATCTTCCAAAGACATAGCTACAGGAGAAGTCATGGCTATTTTTTCGTTGGTTTTATTATTACCAAATATATATCCAGCTAGAATTGAAAACCCATTACTTGAGGCATTTTCATACCGGTTAGTTGGTAAAGTTACCGACGTAAATAGTCTTGATTCGTAGTTGCGAATTTCAAATTTATCATACTTTTTGACTATTGTATAGGGATAAGTTTCGATACCTTTTTGTGTCTTTAGTGCAAAAAGTTGAACGATTACAAAAACCAGTATGAGGGTTCCGAGGATTGAAATAACTACTTTCATACATAAATAACCAATTCACGTATGTAATAGTTCTTTTTAAGACCAACAGTTTACTCTATGCCTACTAGCTCAATGTCAAATTGAATAGCGTCATCGATTAGACGATCTGCTAGGTTTTTAAAGAAGCTACCACTTTTATATGTCA
>Ga0228661_1000568_pt1 | contig 6373 bp, 8 predicted proteins | sample 75DmetaG_FD_182857 | JGI IMG/M metagenome (GOLD analysis project Ga0228661, IMG submission 182857) | Seawater microbial communities from Monterey Bay, California, United States - 75D | ecosystem: Environmental > Aquatic > Marine > Coastal | place: USA: California | collected 2016-11-14
ACCTTGGATTTCATCTCAGTATTTCACAATTTAGTCTTTGTTTGACCTTCAAATTGAGGTTCTTGAACTCTTACAGAAATTACACCTGTTAAACCCTCTCTAATATCATCTCCAGTTAGTGAAATATCAGAATGTAGGTTTCTAGATTTTGCAAAATCATTGATTGCTTTGGTAACCGCTGTTCTGAGTCCTTCTTCGTGTGTTCCACCTTCTAGGGTGTGGATGTTGTTTGCAAAACTTTTAATTGTTACTTCGTCTTCAGCCTTCCACTGCATTGCAACTTCTATTTCTGAATCTTTTGCTTTGTCTGAGAAAGAGATGATTTTTTCATGCAAGACTTCGTGACCATCGTTTAAATAATCGACAAAATCAACAAGTCCACCTTTATATAGAAATTCTTCTTTTGTTGCAGGTTTTACTCTGTTATCTTTAAGAATTATTTTTAATCCTTTGTTTAAGAAGGCAGTTTGTCTAACTCTTTCTGAAACTATGTTGTACTCAAAGGCTTGGGTTTCAGTAAAAATTTCTGGATCCGGTAGAAAATTTACTTTTGTTCCGGTTTTTTTAGATGCTTTGCCTTTTTTAATTTTTGAAGTTGGTTTACCATAATCAAAATTTTGATTCCAAACATGACCATCTCTTTGTACTTCAACTTTTACGAAAGTAGAGAGTGCATTAACAACCGATATTCCAACTCCGTGTAAACCTCCACTGACTGTATATGCTCCTGATTCAAATTTTCCACCAGCGTGTAACGTTGTGAGGACTGTAGTTAAAGCTGAAACCTTTGTTTTTGGGTGTGGCTTAACAGGAATTCCACTCCCGTTATCAGCAACAGTTACTGATCCGTTTTTTTCTAACTGAATCTCAATTGATGTACACCTTCCAGCCATAGCTTCATCAACAGAGTTATCAACAACCTCCCATATAAGGTGGTGTAATCCTATTGGCCCAGTTGAACCGATATACATAGCTGGTCTTTTACGAACAGCTTCAAGACCCTCAAGAATTTTTATATCTTTAGAATCATAGGTGTTTGAGTCTTTTTTTGGCACAGATCTCCTAAGAAACGTTTCTATATTTTTTTGTGTACAGCCCCTTGCTGAACTCCCATTTTAGTAGAAATAGACAATTATTGTGTGTTATTCAAGATTTGAACATCGATAGAAAGTAGTTTAATATTTAGCTTTTTCTCAATGTCTATAAGTATTTTTTGCTCTTCAAATTGAACAATATCTTTTACTCTTTTTGATTTTGTATAGATGATCGCTTTGTTGTTTAAAACAGGCCCTAAGGAAATTTCTTTTGACCACGTGTATTTATTTTTATTAAAATAGTTTTCTATTTTTTTTGATTTTTCAAAACTGATACCAAGGTTGTTTCTTTCAGCATTTATTTTAGTTGGTTCAGTTGACTCCATTAACTTGGTCTAACAGGCATTAATAAATACCTAAATGTCTCATGTTCTCCTTGAATGACAACCGGTTTCTCGTTTCCTGAAAACCTCATATATACAGTGTTCCCGTCTAAAACTTCAATTCCTTGAATTAAATAGTTGGGGTTGAAAGACATTGTAAAACCACTAACGTCACCTACTTCTAAACCTAATGTTTTTATTGAAACCTCTTCAGTACCACCACCAATGTCCTTATTTATTGTTGTTATTTTTAAGGTTTCTGTGTCGGCGACTTCAAGTTTTACGGGTATGAAACCTTCTGCCACAACCGTTGCTCGGTCTAGTGTTTCAAGTATTTCGCTTTTGTTTACCTCAATAGAAAAAATTGTTTCTTTGGGAAAAAGATTTCCATATTCTGGAAAACTTCCTTCAAGTTTTCTTATAGATGCCGAAAACTTATCGTTGTAAAAATGAAGCTCTCTTTCAGTTGAGTTTATATATATAGTTCCTTCAGTTTGTTCGAAAATTTTTGCTGTTTCGTTTAGAGATCTAAATGATAAAATACCTGCATCTTTTATTGGGAAGTTTGTTAGGTCGTGTGTTGCAAGTCTGTAACTGTCTGTAGCTGCTAATTCGGTTTTATCGTTTTCGTTGTTGAAATAAACACCGGTTAATATAGGTCTTCCTCCTTCTGGTGAGGCCGCTATCCCTACTTTTTTTAAAGATTCAAAAAGTTCGTTAGGGTCTATTTCAAGACTTTTCTCGTTCTCATAGTTTGTCTCAAGTAAGGTTTCTGGATAGGTTTTTTCATCTAGTTTTCTTAAGGTAAAATTTAGTTTATTCTGCTCTACCCTTAGTTCGCTTCCAATGTCTGAGAAAACCACTTCTCCTCTTGGTAGTTTTCTAACCATATCAGATAGAACCCTAGCGTTTATGAGAGCTTCTCCGTCAACTTCAACCTCTGCTCCGGCCTTTGCTTTAATAACAATGTCGAGATCAGAACCTGTAATCTCTATGTTTTCTTTTGTTGTTTTAAAATATAGTCCTTGCAGTGAGGGGGATGCCGGCCTTGGGTCAACTATTCTCGATACTGTTGAAACAATGTTTTTTAAATCTTCTGTTTTTATTTTGAACTTCAATTTACTCCTATATATATTTAATAATAATAAAACCGTCGGACATGTTGAAAAAACTCTTCAAAGCCCACAAAACCTTGTTTTTAGTGTTCAACATAACAAACATAACAGACAACAAAACTAAGAAGCTTCTACCATGTTCAACTTATTGTCGAAACTGTTTATTTCTTTCAACACAACCGGTGAGTTTTTTGCTTTATTTAAATAAGACAAAACAGTCGAGTGAGAACGGTTACCTAAATAAATTCCAATCTGTGTCAAAGAAAGATCTGTGTGTTTACGCAACAAAGCAACCAACAAATGTCTCGCAACACCTACCTCTAAACTTCTGTTTTTTGATGAAATGAGTTTTTTATCAACTTGATGAAGGTTTGATACGTATTCAAAAAGATATTCAGGTGTTAACTCCATTAACTGTTTTCCTGATGATGATTTAACCAAACCGGATATATATTCTGAGTTACTAACACCAGTTTGTTTGTTTATAATCAAACTGTTTACAATCCCGTTTATATCTCTAAAACTAGAAACATCAATACTAGTTAAATCCCGTATATTCGAATCTGTAAGTAGGTTTTCTTCGTTTTGTTTGTTAACACTAGTTAAAAAATCTTTAAACATAGATTTATCAGGTTTTTCTATATCTGTAACTAAACCATTAAGAATTCTAGAAATAAGCCTCTCAGGAAAACCAAGAAGATTTTGAGGTTTTTGGTCGGAAACCAGTACAACAGCTTTGTTGTTGTTTAGAAAATAATTAATTGTGTGAAAAAGTTCTTCAGATACTCCCTTTTTACCCATAAAAAACTGAATGTCATCAATTAGTAAAATATCAACAGATCTTATTTTATTTTTAAACAAATCAATACTCTGGTTTTTAATTCCAGAAACATAAGACTCTAAAAAAGACTCAGAATCTATGTAATAAGATGACCTTGATGATTCTTCCATAGTTTTTAACAAATGAGTTTTTCCAACACCTGGCTCTCCGTGAATAAAAAGAGGATTAAACCTTGTACCAGGGTTTTGAACCACGTTTTTAGCCGCAGTAACTGCGAGATTATTAGAACTACCAACCAAGAGGTTATCAAAAACCGACATATCAACTTCTAATACGGAGTCTTCTTCATTACTGATGTTTATTTCTTCTTCTTTGTGCTCAGTATTTTCCGGAGTAAAAGAATCTATCGATTTTTTATTAGGATCTAGAACAAAAACACAATCATTTAGTTCAGAAGTTTTATTAACAACGTCTAAAATTTTTTGAAACACCTTCTTTTCAATAGAAGACTTAACAAATTCAGAATTAACACAAATAATTAAATCATGGTCTTCAATTTTAAATTCGATTTGATCTATCCAATATGTTTCAGTCTTAGATAACTCTTTTTCAAAAATGTTCTCTTTAAATATTTGTAAAGTATCGTTCATGTCTTATATAAAACTAATAAAGAAGTAAAAGTTTTCATAGAGTGTGAAAATCAAACTTAATATTATAAATATTTTTACATTACGAAAAAAGTACTAGTTTTATTGACTTTTATATCAAACTTTAAGGAGGTGAAAACGTATTTAATATAGATTTCGAATCTTAGTTAGTTATGTTTTCGCGAGGATAATTTAGATTTCGCGAACTAGAAAATAAAAAATTATATTTAGTTTGTTTAAATAATTTATTGATTTATTGTGATTAAACAGGAAAAAAATGAAAAGAACTTATCAACCTAGTAATAGAAAAAGAAGCAGAAAACACGGTTTTAGATTAAGAATGCGCACCAGAGCTGGAAGACAAATCCTTAAAAGGAGAAGAAGTAAGGGACGCAAAATAATTTCTGCGTAACTAATTGGTAAGCTTTACTGCACTAAACAATAGTCAACATTTTATAAACCTGAAAAAAGAAGAAAATGCTATTGAAGCTAATGGTCTAAAAGTTTATTTAAAAATAAATAATTTAGAAACGTCAAGGCTTGGAATAAACATCTCAAGCAAAGGCACAAACGCTGTCAATAGAAACAAGTTTAAAAGAAGGATAAAAGAGGCTGTTAGGGGTTTAAAAATAGAAATAAATGTTGATATATATGTTATAGGTTCGAACCAATCTTCTGACATTAGCTTAAAAGACATTACAGAAATATTAATTTCTCACCCCAAACTTAAAACAAAATGAAAATTTCTACAATTTTATACACATCAATTAGATCAATTCTCAATTTCTTTGGTTTTGGCCAAGGTAATTGCTTATATGTTCCAACTTGTAGCGAAGTAATTATTGAATCAATAGAAAAAAAAGGATTAATTTATACAATTCCAACTATTTTAAGAAGAATTTACATTTGTAACCCAATATATATGAAATTTGGTAAAAATTGGCAATATTAGAACCATTTGCTCTTGCTATAGGCTTTTTGTTGTCATATTCTTATGATTTTACAGATTCATACGGATTTTCAATAGTCGTACTAACCATAATTATTAATATAATAATTTTTCCACTAACACTTAGACAAACAAGATCAACAAAAAGAATGCAAGACATTCAACCAGAATTAAAAAAACTACAAAAACAACACAAAGATAACAAAGAACAACTTAATAAAGAAATAGCATAACTTTATAAAACAAAAGGTATAAATCCCCTAGGCTGTGTTCTTCCATTAATTATTCAAATGCCTGTTTGGTTTGCATTGTTTAGAGTCCTAAGGGAACCACTTTTGTTTATTCCAAAGGAAGCCTCTCTGTTTACTCAACTTGGGGACCACTCAAGTGTTTTATTTTTTACAATGGATCTTCAAATCCCCGCATCTGAGATAAGTACGTGGATTGACAGAATTCCTTATTTAGTGCTTATTTTATTTGTAATACTGACTGCTCTATACCAACAAAGTCAACTAACAAAAAAATCTGGCAATTCAAACAACCCACAAGCACAACAAATGCAGATGATAGGAAAGATAATGCCATTATTTTTTGGTTTTATATCTTGGACTCTACCTTCTGGATTGGTGGTATATTTTCTAACTGGAAATATTTTTAGAATTGGTCAACAAGCGTTAATAGTAAAAATTGAAGAAAATCAGCAAGAAAAAACTGATAAAAAAAACCTACAAGAGGAAGATAACAAACCAGATACATCACCAATTAAAGATGAAAAGGATGATCCTCGAAAAAACAGAAAAAAACGAAGGAGAAAATAATGTCTAATAAATGGGTAGAAGTTGAAGCAAAAACCATTGATGACGCCATAAAAGCTGGATTAAAAGAGCTTAGTCTTGAGGACGCAACACAAGCTAACATCAACATATTAAGAGAACCCGAAGGAGGAGTATTCGGAGTTGGTGGAACAAAAGCATTAGTAAGAATATCCGTTAGAAACGGCGTAAAAAATAACTCTAGAAACGGTAATAGCCGTGGTGGTAATTCACGTAATTACAATCAAAATAAAAAAGCTTCTAAGTCTAATGAAAAGAAGAAAAATTATGAAAAAAAACCACGTGTTGAAGCTGATCCAAAAGAGCAGCTCGATGTATCAATAAAGTTCTTAGAAGGTTTAATTTCTTCTTTTGGGCTTGAAGGTACTGTTTCTGGTGAAGTAGAAGATCAAAATCTATTAGTAGCTGTAAAAGGTGAGCAAACAGAGGCATTAGTTGGAGATAAAGGAAATATAATTAGATCTTTGCACGAATTAACCAGAACTGTAATTCAGAGAAAAACAGGTGCAGGAACACGATTAAGATTAGATGTTGCTGATTATGCAGTAAAAAGAAAAGAAGCACTAACCATATATGCTGAAAGACTTACAAAACAAATACTAGAAGACCATCAAGAAGTAATGCTTGAACC
>Ga0228661_1000574_pt1 | contig 6342 bp, 5 predicted proteins | sample 75DmetaG_FD_182857 | JGI IMG/M metagenome (GOLD analysis project Ga0228661, IMG submission 182857) | Seawater microbial communities from Monterey Bay, California, United States - 75D | ecosystem: Environmental > Aquatic > Marine > Coastal | place: USA: California | collected 2016-11-14
TGTGATATTAACTTCTTGAACGATGTGGGTTATGCGGTTCAATTTGATGCACCTGGAAATAACTTAATTACTGAGGTATGTTCAGGAACAAGATTGTACGAAAAGGATGGGGATTTTATTAATAAAGCTTTACCACTTTTTAATGAAATTATGGGGGTTAATGCCGACCCACAATCTCACCCATATACTGATGTCTCTCAGATTAAACGTAAAGGGGATTTTAGTTGTATTAATTTCTCATGTGGTTATTACAATATGCACACAGAGAATGAATTTGTAGTTGTAGATGATGTTAACAGAGCGGTAGAATTTTCTATTAAATTAGTTAATAGACTTGAAAATAAGAAATATATCTATGAGTACGAAAAACCTAATTATAACGACTACGGGACTCTATTTGATGTTAATGATGACGTTTTAGGTGAGTGGGACGACTATGAAGAAGAGACCTATGAATTAGAAAATATCACAGTAACCGATTACAAAGAAGGGTTATCAATTGAATCTAAGTTTACTGGTGACGTTATCTATATGGATGAAAGTGAAGTGGGGGAACTCTATGAAATTTTAAGAGAAAAATTACTGTCAATGAATTATCAAGACGAACTTGATGAGGCTTCGGCAGAAGGTTCTACAAGATTTTTTAATTAATCCTCAAATGGGTCAAATAATTGATAATTAGAAATTAACTTCTCTATTGTCGATAATTTGGCCCTTCCTTTTTTAATTTTCCATTGTGGGTTATTTCTACGTAGTTCAAAATCTATTTTATTATCTTCAGGTTTTATCCCTTTTATTTCTATCGTAACATCACCATTAGGACCATTTAAAGTTTCAACTTCTATTTTTTCGTTAAAACCAAACTTTTTTTCTATCACATTAAAAATTCTTTTATATTCCTCAATATCTACATAGTCATCAGACTCCTCAATTTTTTCAAGTAACTTATCTAAAGCAGAGTCCATAGGGCTATCAAAATAATACTTAAAGGTTTCGTCATCTACGTGTTCATACGCCATATTGTGAGGTTCTTCAACATTCATACTGATATTTTCATCCATATACCACTCTAACATTTCTTTTAAACTCAAAGATTTACTGTACTCGATATTACTGTCATACATTTTTATTAAATCATCGATTGATACTGAGTATTCATAGAAACATGTATCTTCTAGTTTAAACCCTTCAGGTTCATATAAGTTACACAACTCATCTGTAAGTGCCTTTTGGACACCTATTTTCATAGATTCGTCTTGAGCGTTACCATACGCATCATCAAAACTTTCGTAGAAATCGTTATCAAAATTCATTAAAAAATCACCCATTTTGGATAAAGGGAAATTATCATTATCAACTAATGATAAATCGTATAACTCATAATAATCCTTTAAATCTTTACCTAACTCTTTGAATTTTTTTAACTTTTCTCTTGATACGTTTGGAGAAGTTTTGAATGAACCTTTAAATTTATCACCAAGTAATTCAAGTATTTTTTTTAATGTTTTTAGGTGTGATGAATTAAGTGAGTACAAAGGGTACCCTTCTTTGATGTCTTCTTCAAAATTATAACGGTCATAATAATAATTATCCATACCGTAAGGTAGTTCAATAGCGTTTGAGTAACTACTAAGTTCATAGTCTTCTAACTGTTCGTTCATTATAGAAAGAAACTCTTCAGCACCTTCAAATCTAAGGTATACTTGCTCAGTATCCATATAATAAAAATATCGTGCGGTAAGTGTTTGTTTTGAGGCCTTTAATTTACCCTCTTTAACTTTAATTAATTTTTCGTAATCAGTATTACCTTTAAGTATTTTTTTAAGTACTTCAGAAATCGGCTCAAACCTATCAAGTAAAAAATCTTCACTCCTTTGATTATCTTTTTGGTCGTAAATCCAAATATTACCATTTTCATTAATATTAATGGCCATTTTACCTAAAGTTTCGTCACTAGACTGTTTATCAATTACGTAAACTAATACGCCAGAATCACCATATCGATTAAAATAACTTCGATTATCTTTAGACGCCGTACACCATTTAGTATTTGCACCATAGTAACATGACGCATCATGACTATAAGGTCTTACCACTAAAAATCTACTATCCTCATAAAGTTTATCGGTATCTTTTATGGCCTCTCTTTCTAATTCTCTATCTTTTTTCTTTTTGTCCATTGCAGATAAGACCGTTTGTAACTCCCAATATGACTTATATCTGTGTATATCTTTAGGAGCACCTTTTATATATGTGTCATTAATACCTGAATGTAATTTTTTAGCTAAATCAATATCTTTATCAGTAATTGTTAATGATAGGTCGTGGAAAGTATTAATTAAATCTGTAATTTGAGTGATAACATCGGGAAGTGACGCACCATCATTAATTTTCATGAATTCAATTACTTGTTTAATAGTCCACTCAGAATACTTCTTAGTGCTCGATGGGTCACTATCAATAATCTTAGATATAAAATCATTATCTTTGTATATTGGCTCATCACCATACTTAGAAATAAGATTCTCTTTTTTACCTTCGTTTAATAATGTACTGAATTTCATTTAAAACTTTTATAATAAATAGTATATTAATAGGATAATTGGTTTTAAAGGCTTATATTTGTTATATGAAAAAGATACTACTAATATTACTAACACTTATTTCTATCGTAAGTTACTCACAGGACTTAGGTGAAATACAAAGACATTTACTGAATTTAGTAAATGAAGAAAGAAGTAATAGAGGTTTAAGTACTTTTGTAACCGACACACTAATAAATAATGGGGCTAAAATACATACCGATTACTTAAGTACGATAAGAAGTTACAAACAAGTGTCCCACACTAATCCTAACTTAAAATATAAATACCCATCTGATAGAATTAAAATTGCAAGTAATTCAAAATATACTAATTCATCAGAAAATGTAACCGCGTTTACCTACGACTCATCTAAAACAGATTTAGAAATCGCTACACAAGCTCATAATAATTTTATGAATTCAAAATACCATAAAATGAATGTTTTAACTGAATATGGGGATTATCTTAATGAAGGTTATATATTACCAAGTCACTATGGTCACCACGTTGTTTACAATAAAAAATTGAATGCAATTATTGTAGTTCAAATGTTTCCGTAAAATAAATTATAATTAACCCCTTCTTTGATTAGAGAACGTAAAGATTATATCTTTTAAATAAGCTACTTTAATCTTCTCACCATCCACCACTGCAGTTCTAACGGCAGATTTAGTAGTAATTTTTGGGGAATAGTAACTTATTGGACCATCAGTTGCCGGATTTGGATTTGTAGTCCCTATCATCGGTGGTCGAGTACCTAACATACCAACTAACTTTCCGTCAACCATGAAACCATTATCGGTAAGTTTAGAATCTAAGACTCCGTTAAACGCCCAATCAATACCTAACTCATCTGCACGTTTAACACTAAGTGCCAAATGCCAAGTACCATTACCGTAATCGTCCCAAACTCTATAACCTTCTCTATATTTACCTACTCCGTCAGTATAAACAGGAACCATCCACTTTGTTGACTCATTCTTAATCTTTTTACCAGGTGTTTTTTCCCCATCAATTTTTAATTCATTTTTTACTTCATATTGTTCAGCATTTGGTTCTAAAGTAATTTTTCTGAATTCCTCACCTCTTTTATCGTCGCCTTGTCCGTAGAAGTTATCTCCCTTTTTTACTTTGATTTTTAAATCGAATCCTGTTTCTTCTTTAATTGCGTTAATTAAAGCTTGTGCGTATTGATTAGCCCTCATATCAGCTAAATACTGATTCATTTCTTTAGGGTCAGTTTTACCGTTATATGGTTTTGCACTTGGGTGGTCTAATTTAGAATAACCACTTGGTACCTTTAACGTAGGTGTACCTGAATCGGCACTACCCTTAATTGTTACATTAGTTAATTTATCCCCTCCACCAGCATTTATATATTTAATAAAATCGTTTACAATCTTCTTAAACTGTACATTAGCCTCAGGATACTTATCAAAGTAAGGCATAACCATATTATCCGCATATGGAAGACTACTTCCCTGTACGTTATATATTGGAATGGTAACTATAACGTTAGGTGGTGTTTCTTTACCTGGTATTTCCTTACCACCACCAACTAACTTAGTTATGTATCTAATGTCATATCTACCTTCACCTACATTTACCGCTAATGGATTTGTTGGGTTAACATCAAAGTTAAGTGAACCAGAAACTTCCTGATTCCAATTTTCAGACCTACCCTTCTGTTCATATTTTTTTCTGTCTCGTCTAGAAAACTTTGTTTTAACACCAGTTAAATCACCTCTTCTCTGTTCTTCAATTACTTGTTTTACGATATTTTCAATATCACCTTCCGTTAACTTTATATTTCTTTTAGCCATTTTTAATGTATTTTTATTATAAATAGTTTCTTATTAGAAAAAAAGTATTTATATTTGTACCAAGAAACAAATGTTCTTTGAAAATATGGGGGCGAATGGAATTGATTGGCAGGGTCAGTTATACGGGGCACGTAGTCAAACTTCATCTATGACTTAAATCTATGATGGAAATTTTTTAGACGGCAACGTACTAAACAAAATGTCAGCTCTAGGTTTACTTAGAACTGAACAAGTAGCTGTAGCGTAAGACGTTAACAGTGAAGAGGGGTCGGTCAGGACATATACCTTTCAACAGAAGTCCGTTGTGTGGTGGAAAAACGATTAAACCCTAAATTGAATCGTACATCTATTGTTAGTGGAGGATGTAAAAATTGAACTAAATATTACGGAACATTGTGAACTAATGTTGTCCTAAACGTGTAGTCCTTTATAGGTGGACTGAACAAGACGCGGGTTCGAATCCCGCCGCCTCCACCAATAGATGCCAATTAAATTAATTTTAGTTGGCATTTTTTTTTGATATATGGTAAAAAGGCTTATCTTTGTAGGGTAATCATCAGTAATCACCATAAAAAAAATATCATCATGACAGTAACAGGAATCAACATCGAAGAAAAAGTAAGAAACTACCAAGGAGCAAACACATTCATTCAAAAATTACAACCATCACTTTTAAAGTGGGGTCGTCTAACACCAAAACAATACGCAGTGGCAGAAAAACTAATCATGAAAGAAGTACGTTTAGGGGAAGTTAAAATTGAAGAACTACCTATGGAGTTAAAGGCTATCGTACAATACACAGGAGAATCTAACTTCGTTAATGACCTAAAAGTTAAATACAAAAAATACCGTCAGTTGACTGAAAAACAAGTTTCTGCTGGTTACAAAGCGATTGACCGTGAGATTCAAAAAGACTCTCAAAAAGAGTTGAACATAAAATTGGTTGGTAACACAATCAAACTCGGTCGCAAAATCGCTCTAAGTATCAAAGAGAACTACGATATGGATTTTCACCCAATCTTAGTTGATGTTACAGAAGTGATGACTATTTCTAACAAAGCCTTCAAATTGAAAGCTAAACTCACAAAGGACAACGCAGGTATCTGCAGATGTTGTGGACGAACTCTTACTGATGAGATGTCCCAAGTTACAGGTATCGGTCCGGTATGTGCAGGGTACGTAGGTGTTAAACACCCAAAGAACTCTAACGATGTTGCCAAGTTCAAAGAGGACATGTCCAACAAAATCGATGAAATCGGAGAATTCGAGTTTTGGATTCCAAAACGAGCAATCATCGAATGGAAAGGGACGGCAGGAGTAATGTTGAGATGGTAGAAAGAGTGGGGGGAGTGATGACCCCCCATTTTATTTTAAATCTTCTTCAGTGGGTTATGTTAATGAATTACCCGCACTCATGTAACGAGTCTGATAAGTATAATCTTCTTTAGTTGCAATAGCATTCAAATTAGACGTGTAGAGCTCTCTTAAATCTTTTCGGGGGTGAGTAGTCGTAACGGCAGATAAAAACTCGTCAGACACTATTATATTCTTTTTTAAGGTATCTAAATGGTCCTCCACTAACTTCCTTAACCCCTCTTTATTTAATATGTAAGTATGTGTGTTATAAAAATAGGAAGGTCTTATAAAATGTTCTTTACCTATTTCGTAAGAACTATGTATGTTTGGGAAATTTACATGTAATGGATTATGTGACATTAAACATAAGTCCCATTGATAATCGATAAGTTCTTCGAATATAGACCATTGTAATGTGCCGTCAGTGTCAAAATCATCCTCAAGTATCATTATATTTTCATACCCATTTAAATAAGCGTCTTCCCAACACATAGTATGTGAAATCATACCACCAGCTTCACCATACGTAGTGGGTCTCTCCCACCAATGCCAATTAGGGTTTAAATCTGAAATATTCC
>Ga0228661_1000578_pt1 | contig 6323 bp, 4 predicted proteins | sample 75DmetaG_FD_182857 | JGI IMG/M metagenome (GOLD analysis project Ga0228661, IMG submission 182857) | Seawater microbial communities from Monterey Bay, California, United States - 75D | ecosystem: Environmental > Aquatic > Marine > Coastal | place: USA: California | collected 2016-11-14
AGCTATTAAAGGTGGTGAAGCAGCTGAAGCATTGCGCAATGGTAAAATTGATGCATTTTTTGTAGTTGCCGGATACCCAACTGGTTCTCTAGTTGAATTAGCGTCTGCAGCTGACATTAAACTTGTACCTATCGATGGTGCGGGCGCAAGTGCCTTGACTGACAAGTATGGCTTCTTTGCTTCTTCTGATATTCCAGCTGGAACATATGAAGGCGTAGCAGCAACTATGACAGTGTCAGTTGGCGCTCAATGGTTTACTTCAGCATCAGAAGATGAAGAGTTAATCTACAATATTACAAAAGCATTATGGAACAAAGAGTCACGTAAACTATTAGATGTGGGCCACGCCAAAGGCAAAACTATTACTCCAGATACAGCTTTAGCTGGTGTAGGAGTTCCTTTACACGCTGGCGCAGAACGCTTTTACCGTGAAGTTGGGTTAATCAAATAAATAATAAAAAATTAATTAGGCCTTAGGCGCATTAGCGCCTGAGGCCATATTTTTCTTTAATGGAATAAATTATGCCCACAGACAAAACCCCTGAGCTTACACCAGAACAGCTCATTGAAATTGAACGTAAATTCGATCCAGAAACAGCATTTCGTCAAACTGGAAAAACTCTCGGATTTTTAATCAGTTTGATATTGGTTTTAATGTCTGTTTATCACTTTTATGCATCAGGCTTTGGCTTAGTTCGCGAATTAGTACATCGAGGTATCCATTTATCATTCGTACTAGGGTTAGTATTCTTATTATTTGGAGCACGCAGAACTAATGATAAATTATATACCAAAGCTTGGTATCGATTTGATGGAGTTCCTTTAATTGATATTATTTTTTCTTTTTTAGCTATTACAGCTGCGATGTACTTACCACTATTACCCGCTTCAGCCTTGGCTCAACGTGTTGGAAACCCATCGCAGTTTGATGTTTTCATGGGATCAGCTTTACTCATTTTGACACTCGAAGCAGCAAGACGCAGTGTTGGTCCAACACTTCCAATCATTGGTTTAATTTTTATTGGATTTGCATATTTTGGGCCATTAATGCCTGGTGCATTGAAGCATGGTGGATCGTCCTGGCTAGGTATTGTTAATCATTTATACATGACGAACCAAGGCATTTATGGAATTGCCATCGGAGTAATGGCTCAATATGTTTTTCTTTTCATTTTATTTGGTGTTTTAGCTACTCGGATTGGCCTAGGCCAACTATTTATCGATATGGCGATGGTTATTGCTGGTCGTTATTCTGGTGGGCCAGCTAAAGTTGCAATTTTTTCAAGTGCTTTCATGGGAACAATTTCAGGCTCCTCAATTGCAAATACTGTTACCACAGGCGCACTTACTATACCTGCTATGAAACGTGTGGGTTACCCTGCACATTTTTCAGGTGCTGTTGAAGCGACATCTTCCACTGGAGGTCAGATTACACCTCCAATTTTGGGTGCTGCAGCTTTTATAATGGTTGAATATTTAGAGATCCCCTTGCGTGACGTACTTGCTGCAGCACTTTTTCCTGCTTTATTACACTATTTTGGTATCTTTATTATGGTACATTTAGAAGCCAAAAAATTAGGGCTACGTGGTCTGCGATCCGAAGAATTACCAAAGCTTGGAATAGTCTTAAAAGATCATTGGCTTAGTCTTATTCCTCTGCTCATCTTAATTTACATGATCCTATCAGGAAAAACGCCTGATTTTGCAGCAGTTTATGGCATCATCGCATGTGTTGTAGTCGGATTCCTTAATCCCAATCACAGGCTTTCTCTGAAGGACCTATGGGAGAGTCTGGCAGTTGGTGCAAAAAATACATTAGCAGTTGGTGCAGCTGCAGCAACAGTAGGAATAGTCGTAGGTGTAGTAACCTTGACTGGCGTAGGCTTTAGATTGGGCTATGTCGTTGTTCAAACAGCAACAGATATTGGTACATTTTTTAGCTCCCTTCCATTATTAGGTTATTTTACTGTGGCCCAATGGGCGTTGTTTACATCTTTAATATTAATAGCAATTTCTTGTATTATTATGGGTGCCGGAATTCCTACAACGGCAACATATATAATTTTAGTTGCAGTTGCTGCGCCAGCATTAGCGGTTCTAAATGTAGAACCAATTGTGGCTCATTTCTTTGTTTTTTATTATGGTGTTTTAGCAGATATAACACCCCCTGTGGCTCTGGCAGCATATGCTGCAGCAGGAATTGCTGGCTCAAATCCATTTAAAACAGGCAACACCGCTTTTAGACTTGGAATTGCTAAAGCACTTGTACCTTTTGTTTTTGTTTATTCACCAGCACTGTTACTTGTTGCAGATGGTTTCACTTGGTGGCTATTCACAGTAACACTCGTTGGAGCCATGTTAGGAATAGCATCTCTTGGAGTTGCATTCTCTGGGTACTTTGTTACTTCACTAAAAAATTGGGAACGTTGGTGGGTGGCAATTGTCTCATTCTTTTTTATTGCACCAGGTTTAGTAACGATGGCTATGGGTATTGTGCTCATGCTTCCAATTCTATTCTTACAATTCAAAAAACTTAGGGATAATTCGAATAGTTCATCTGCATAGATCTATTGATTTTAAAAAATTCCTAAATTAGCTTTTAATAAAAAATTTAAGGATTAAAGGTTTTTAAGCCATTTAATGTATCTAAAATGTCTGATTTCACTAAAATTACAATAATAGACCTTTCAGAACCCCATGATAATATTGTCAGAAAATTTGCGAATGCTTATTCCACCGCTGGTTTTGCATATATAAAGAACCATGGAATACCCCAAACACTTATTGATGCAACATTTGAAGCATCAATAAATTTTCACAAACTAAATGAAGCCGAAAAACAAACTATATCACTTGATAAAAACCATCGTGGATACATCCCTATTAACACATCAACTGACGTTAATTCAAAGCTTGCAGAAGTCAAAAAACCAAATCAATCAAGCAGCTTTATGATGATGCGTGAAAGCGAAAATAAATCTGATGAATATCTTTCAGGCCCTAATCAATGGCCAAAAATTTTAGGTTTTCGTGAAACACTAAATACATACACGGAACAAATGAGTGCTTTAGGGCAAAGCCTTATAAGCATTGCGGCACAAGCTTGTAGTGCCAGCCCAGATGAACTCTTACCAGCTTTTAAATTGCCAACTATATGGCTTAGATTACTACATTATCCACCAAGCCCGGTATTAAGCCCAAATGATCTGTATGGTTCTGCCCCACACACGGATTTTGGGGCGCTTACACTTCTTGCACAAGACGGAATTGGCGGCCTACAAGTTCAAACACCTCTTGGGAATTGGATCGACGTCCCCAAAATTGAGGGTACATTTGTTGTTAATATTGGTGATATGCTCAATCGTTTATCGAATGGCTTTCTAAAGTCTACACCGCACAGAGTCATAAACCGATCAGGAAAAGAAAGATATTCAATTCCATTCTTTTTTGATCCACATGTTAATACAATTATTAAACCTTTAAGGGGAACGGGTGATCCAAACTTTGAGCCATTACATTTTGGTAATTTTTTACGTAATGAACTTGGTTCTAGTTATGATAGCCATAAAAAAGTATCTAATTAAACATAATTGATAGGATGTTTTTTGTGTTATTTACAATTAGCTAATAAATTCAAAACTCATCTAGATTTGACTAATTTGGTTAACCAATCAGGATCCATTTCAGGGACAGAATTAAGCAAAAGTTGAGTATATTCTGGATGTGGTGGCGACATGATTTCACTCTTCATACCCTGTTCAATTACAGCACCTTGATACATCACAACTATTTCGTCTGAAATCGCATTAACAACAGCAATATCATGCGTTATGAAAAGATATGTTATGTTGTAATCTTTTTGTAAATTCAAAAGAAGTTTTAAAATTCCTTCTTGAACAATTTGATCCAGAGCAGAGGTAACTTCATCACATATGATAATTTCAGGATCAGCCGCTAGAGCGCGTGCAATACAAACTCGCTGTTTTTGACCTCCAGATAATTCACTTGGCAAACGATCATAAAAGCTTTCATCAAGTTCTATCATTTTTAACAACTCAAGGATTCTTTCCTGCTTTTGCAATCCAGTAAGGTCATGATAAAACTCTAGAGGTCTTCCAATAATTTCAGCAATTGTTTGCCTTGGATTCATTGCTGTATCTGCACTTTGGTATATCATTTGGATACGTTGCAGCTGATCTTTGCTTCGATCTTTAAGTTCTGTTGGAAGAGCTTCTCCATTAAATTGGACAGAACCAGTCATAGGTGGCAACAATCCTGTAATTACTCTGGCAGTCGTCGATTTTCCCGAACCACTCTCCCCAACAACAGCAACAGTACGACCACGAGGAATTTTAATATTCACATCATGTAATACCTTCAATGATCCATTATAAGCAGCGTCCACATTGTTAATGGATAATACAATATCTTCACTTGGTGCTTCAGCTTTTTCTAGAGCACGAACTGACCAAAGTGACTTAGTATATTCTTCCTTTGGAGATTTAAGCATCTTTCGGGTATCAGCCTCTTCCACCTCTTTACCATAACGCAATACTTTAATTACGTCAGCCATTTGAGCTACAACAGCTAAATCATGAGTGATGTATAGTGCTGCAGTGTTAAACTTTTCCACTATAGATCGCATAGCAACCAACACTTCTACTTGAGTTGTAACATCAAGAGCTGTTGTCGGTTCATCAAAGATAATTAAATCAGGGCGTGGTGACATCGCCATAGCAGTCATCATGCGTTGTAATTGCCCTCCAGAAACTTGGTGGGGATATCGATTTCCAATATTTTCAGGATCAGGCAATTGTAATTGCTTATATAAGTCTCGGGCATCTGCTTCGGCTAAATCACGCGGCTGTAAATTCTGATTAAGACTTGCTTCAACTGTTTGATTTAATAATCGGTGTGCAGGGTTAAATGAAGCAGCTGCTGATTGTGCAACATATGCAATTCGAGTACCCCAAAGAGCTCTTTTTTCATCTTCACTCGCTGTTACTAATTCTTGCCCATCAAAGATTACAGAACCAGATGTAATTTTACATCCAGGCTTTGTAAAACCCATGCTAGCTAATCCTAATGTAGATTTACCCGCACCAGACTCACCAATCAAACCCATAACTTCACCGCGATGTAAAGTGAGATCAATACCTTTAATGATTTTGTGCCACCGCTCATCAGAAAAACCATCAATTCTGATGTCTTTCATTTCAAGTAGGATGTCACCTTTTTTACCACGTTTAGTGCTCATCATTTAAACCACTTGTTATATGCAAAAACCAATCAACAACAAAATTCACCGCAACTGTTAAAAGTGCAATTGCTCCTGCAGGTATCATTGGCGTTAACGCAGCTGTAAGGTCATATTTGGCAAATTGTATCATGGATGCGTTATCACGAACCATCGAGCCCCAATCTGCAGTTGGTGGCTGAATACCAAGCCCCAGAAAACTCAAAGCAGCAATTGTTAGAAAAACAAAGCTAAAGCGCAGTCCAAATTCAGCAATCAATGGAGGCATGATATTTGGTAATATTTCTCGCCTCATTATCCATCCTAATTTCTCACCACGAAGCTTTGCCGCCTCAACGTAGTCCATCACAACCACACTCACTGAAACTGAGCGCGTAAGCCTAAACACACGTGTACTATCTAAAACTGCAATAATCATAATTAAGGATAATATACTTGACCCAAAAATAGTTAGAAGCATAAGTGCAAAAATTAAGCCCGGGATAGCCATCAAAACATCAACAAAGCGACTTAAAAGCTGATCTAACCAACCACCAGAAATAGCTGCGATCAACCCAAGTGATCCACCAATTGCAAATGAGAGTAATGTTGTTGCAAGGGCTATTCCAATTGTATTACGAGCCCCATAAATTAAACGAGAAAATATATCTCTCCCAATTTGATCAGTTCCAAATACAAAATCGCCACCCAAAGGTGCAAATGAGGCTGGGAATATTTCAGCTTCACCATGTGGAGCAAGCAGCGGTGCAAAAATTGCTACAAATAAGTATATTGCAATTACAATTAACCCAAACCAAGCTGAATAAGGCGCCTTCTTAAGTTCAATTTTGGCGATTTGCACCCATGTACGGCGTTCTCGAATTTGACCTACTTCTGCTGCAGCAGAGTAAGCTTGTGGCTTATCTGTCATCTTGGGTGCAACAATCTTGGATTAGTGACAATACCGATGATATCAGCAGTCAAATTAAGTAGAATATAAGTTGTTGCAAAAATTAAAGCACAGGCTTGAACAACTGGTATGTCACGAGTTGTAACTGCGTCCACCATCAATTGGCCTATACCTGGG
>Ga0228661_1000580_pt1 | contig 6318 bp, 6 predicted proteins | sample 75DmetaG_FD_182857 | JGI IMG/M metagenome (GOLD analysis project Ga0228661, IMG submission 182857) | Seawater microbial communities from Monterey Bay, California, United States - 75D | ecosystem: Environmental > Aquatic > Marine > Coastal | place: USA: California | collected 2016-11-14
TTTAAACTTGTCAAAAATTTAGATGGCGGGGTTAAAGCACTTTCTAACGGAGATGCAGATTACTTTTTGTGGGAAAAATTCACCACAAAACCTTTTGTAGATGAAGGTATTTTCAGACGGATTGGTGAATGCCCCACACCTTGGCCATGCTTTGTGATTGCTGCTCGAAACGAGTTAATCAATAGTGATTCTTCTTCATTAAATACCATTCTTGAAATCATCAATACCATCACCAAAAAATTCAAAAAAATTCCAGAAATAGATCAAATTATTTCAAAGCGTTATAAACAAAAACAAACTGATGTACAGCAATGGCTTAGCCAAACTGAATGGTCTCAAAAGAACATTGATGAAAAAACCATTGAAATTGTACAAAACAAACTGATAGCGTTGGATTTATTGTCTAAAAAATTATCATACAACGAATTGACTCATTCAATCTAAGTGCCAATCAATTGGTGTATTTCCTTTAGATTTTAAATACGCATTGCATTTACTAAAATGTCTATTTCCAAACCAATATCCTCTGTTTGCACTCAGTGGTGAAGGGTGGCCACTTTCCAAGACTAAATGCCGTTGGGCATCAATCAGCTTTTTCTTTTTTTGGGCATACCCGCCCCAAAGTAAAAACACAATGCCGTTGTTATTAGTAGATATTGTTTCAATGACTTTATCTGTGAAAATTTCCCAACCCTGCTTTTGATGGCTAGCTGCTTCTGCTGTGCGGACGGTCAAAGTGGCATTGATAAGCAGTACGCCCTGTGATGCCCATGGTGATAAATCACCACTTTTAGGATAACCTATACCTAAATCTGAGTTTAGCTCCTTGAAGATATTGATGAGTGATGGTGGATGCGCAATACCATCGTTAACAGAAAATGCCAAACCATTGGCTTGCCCTTTTCCGTGATAGGGGTCTTGACCAATTATAACAACTTTCAATTGATAGTATGCACATAGATCAAAGGCGTTAAAAATTTGATTTTTTGGTGGATAACATTCATTTCGCTCATATTCTTGATCAACAAAGGGCTCTAGAGAACAAAAATAGGGCTGTTCAAACTCAGATGATAAAATTTTATTCCATTCCTTGCTTAATCTTAACACAATCGTTTGTTTAGGGTTCTTAAATAAATGCTAAGGGAACAAATTTAGAATATATTCTGAACATTAATACCTAAATTTGCAATCCTAAGGTAAGTTATGATTAATATTTCCCGAAAAACTCTTGATGATTTAGAATTTGATACTGTGGTGGCGCAAGTCGCTGCATACAACATCACGAGTTTGGGTCGAGCAGAAATTAATAAGCTTCAACATTTTAACACAAAAGAAGAAACCACAGATGCCCTGAAGCTTGTGCATGAGTTTGTTTCATCTTTTGAAAATGACAACCGCATTCCAAATCATGGCTTTGAGGACATCACAGAAGAATTAAAGCTTCTGCGTATAGAAAATAATTTTCTTGACGTCGAACAGTTCAGAAAAATTGCGGCACTTTCTATCACTACAAACACACAATTAAAATTTTTCAAAAAGTTTCACGACTACTACCCCCTACTTTTTAAACGTTCAGAACAACTTGAACAAACCAATTTAATTTCGAATCAAATCAATAGCATCATTGACAAATATGGTGAGATTAGAAACGATGCTTCCGATACGCTTTATACCATCCGAAAATCTATACAATCGGTACGCACAAAAATAAACACCAGTTTCAATGCCGCATTGAGCCATTACAACAGTGCAGACTACCTTGATGAAATTCGCGAAACTGTCATGGAAAACAGGCGTGTTTTGGCTGTAAAAGCCATGTACCGCCGCAAAGTTAAAGGTAGTATTTTGGGGGCGAGCAAAACCGGGAGTATTGTGTATATAGAGCCTGATACAACACACCAACACCAACGTGACCTTAATAATTTTGAATTTGAGGAAACAGAAGAGATCAAACGTATTTTGCTGGAACTTACAAATTACGTACGTGGCTTCAAACCCCTGCTTCAACAGTATCAAAATTACTTAGTGCTTTTAGATGTCTTGTATGCAAAAGCAAAATATGCGCAGAGTATCAATGGCATTCTACCTGAACTTAGTGATGATCAAGAATTAAATCTTCGAGACGCGTATCACCCACTGCTTCTATTAGCCAACAATGAGGAGGGCAAAAAAACATTCCCTCAAACCATCACTATGGCCAAAGACAGTCGAATCATCGTTATATCAGGACCTAATGCTGGTGGAAAAAGTATCACTTTAAAGACGGTTGGTTTGCTGCAAGTAATGATGCAATCTGGGCTGTTGATCCCTGTTCATGAACGTTCTAAAATGTGTTTTTTTGAGCGTATATTAAGTGATATAGGGGACAATCAATCTATTGAAAACCACTTGAGTACCTACAGTTATCGCCTTAAACAGATGAATTATTTCTTGAAAAAGTGCACCAAACAAACCTTGTTTCTTATCGATGAGTTTGGAACAGGAAGTGATCCTGAATTGGGCGGGGCTTTGGCTGAAACATTTTTAGAAGTCTTTTATGAGCGAGAAGCCTTTGGGATCATTACAACACACTACAGTAATTTAAAACTATTGGCCAATGAATTACCACATATTCAAAATGCGAATATGTTGTTTGACGAAAAAACGCTATTACCCATCTATAAACTTGTTATTGGCCAAGCAGGAAGTTCGTTTACGTTTGAGGTGGCTCAAAAAAATGGGATTCCTTACAGTTTGATTAATCGTTCCAAGAAAAAAATTGAACGTGGTAAAATTCGTTTTGACAAAACCATTGCAAAACTTCAAAAAGAACGCTCTAAGCTTGAAAAAACAGAACGTGCGCTCAAAAAAAATGAGGTTAAAAAAGAGCTAGAAGCTGAAAAACTTGAATCGACAAACCAAAAAGCACAAAAGAAATTACAGAGCTTTCAAGAATTGTACGACAGCAATCAACGGTTGATCTATTTGGGTAAAAAAATTCAAGATTTGGGGGACAAATTCCATGAGAATAAGCGAAAACGCGAGCTCATGGCTGAGCTTTTTAAGTTGGTGCAAATTGAAAATTCCAAAAAAGAAAAACTTTCTAACAAGCAAAAAAGAGCGAAACTCAAAGAAGAAAACCGCCTTCAAAAAGAAGTAGAACTAAAGGTGGCTAAAATCCGAAAAGAGAAAAAATCTGCCAAAGCGAGAGCCGCTAAAACTCCACCAAAACCCAAGCATAATTTTAAAGTAGGCGAAAATGTCCGCATGGACGACGGCAAAGCTGTGGGCAGTATCGATAAGATTGAAAAAGGTAAAGCTATTGTCAATTACGGATTATTTACAACTACAGTAAGCCTGGAGCGCTTGGAATTTGTAAAACCTAAAAAATAAATTATGATTGTTTTTTTTGATGGGATTTGCAATTTATGTCAACACAGTGTACACTACCTCATCCAACACGATAAAAATAAAACTTTAAAATTTGCTTCACTACAAGGTGAAAATGCCAAAAAAATGCTACAACTAAATGACGTTAACTCTTTAGAAAGCATGGTTTTTTTTGATGGTAAAGAACTGTACAAAAAAAGTACAGCCATCCTTAAACTTTCTACCGTTTTAGGCGGTTGGCACAAATTGTTGTTAGTGGGTTATATTTTACCTCAATTTATCAGAGACAGCCTTTATAGTTTAGTAGCTAAAAACCGCTACCGTTGGTTTGGAAAACAAGACTATTGTAGGATTCCTACAAAAGATTTACAAGATAGATTTTTGGATTAAAAACTGCTGTTCTTCACTCCTTCCCTACATGTACAATAAAAAAATGTGACTTCTTGGTGTTTTCTATGTCTAAACAAACATGGAATTACAACTAATCCAATCGAAAATACATATTATTAAAGACCGTAAAGTGATACTTGACAAAGATCTTGCGGCTTTATATGGTGTTGAAACGCGAGTACTTAAACAAGCGGTCCGAAGAAATATAGAACGGTTCCCCGACGATTTTATGTTTCAAATTTCAAAAGAAGAGTTTGCAAATTGGAGATCACAAAATGTGATGTCCAATGCCGATAAAATGGGCTTGAGGCACCTGCCTTTTGCATTTACCGAACAAGGCGTAGCTATGCTGTCAAGTGTACTCAAAAGCACTAAAGCTATTGAGGTCAATATTTCTATCATCCGGGCATTTGTAGTGCTGAGGCAACATCTTACTGATTATAAAGATTTAAAGGAACAAATAACCCAATTAGAAAAAGAGATGAACATAAAATTTGAAGACATTCACCAAGCACTGAATTATTTGCTACAAAAAGACAAAGCAGTGGTAAAACAGGAAAATAGACAACGGATTGGCTTTAGAACGGGAAAGAAAAAATATAACGAAGATTGAAAAACAAGGCCATAATAAAAAAGAAATAGAAAATTGTAACTAGTTTAATTGGAATGATTAACTTTTAATGCTAAAGAAAGAGCTAGTGCCAAAAACCCGCTAATTTCATATTCAAAACTGTTATAAAACTCACTTCACCTCTTCCCAATGATCGTCCCAGTCTTTGGGTTTAGGATTATGAAGTTTATCTTCAAGCTTTGCAATAACTGTAGACACCGTGGCATCACCTGTAACATTAATCACGGTACGGCACATATCCAAAGGACGATCCACAGCAAAAATTAGCGCTAATCCTATAGCGAGTTTATCGGCAGGGAAACCTATAGATTCTAAAACAATCACCAACATCACCATTCCTGCTCCGGGCACTGCAGCACTTCCAATAGAAGCGAGTAAGGCCGTAAGAACGATCATCAGTTGGTCGGTAAACGTCAAATCGAAGTTTAGGGCTTGAGCGATAAAAACCGCCGCTACCGCTTGATATAAACTCGTTCCGTCCATATTAATCGTAGCCCCTACAGGCAATACAAAACTGGACACTTCTTTATCTACACCCACATGTTCTTCTACACGTTCCATGGTCACAGGCAACGTTGCCGCACTGCTGCTGGTCGAAAACGCTAATAATTGTGCAGGGCTGATTTGTTTCAAAAACCAAAATGGATTCTTTTTTACAACAATGGCTACCACAATCAGGTAAAAACACACCATCAACAACAATCCACCAACCACTACTGAGGCATAAAATAAAAGCGCATACAATAACTCTGGATCACCAGAGGACACAACCACATTGGCCAACAATGCAAATACGGCATAAGGAGCGGTTAGCATAATCAAATCCACCATTTTAAGGACAACATCGTTTAGAGAATCAAAAACATCTTTAAGGGGTTTAGCTCTTTTTTCGCCAATCAGTAACAAAGAAATTCCTAAAAAAATGGCTAGAAAGATCACTTGCAACATGAGTTTGTTGTTGCTCAAAGCCGAGAAAGCATTTTCTGGAATCATATCGACTACAAAGTCCAACGGGCCACTTTGTTGTTGGCGGTTTGCTTCCGCAATTTTGCCTTGTACACTACTGTTTGTGGCATAGGTTTCTGTAAGTTTTGAAATGGTCGCATCTGAAACCCCATCACCAGGATTAAAAACATTAACTAACGTCAGGCCAATACTGATGGCTATGACGGTAGTAATAACATAAATAATTATTGTTTTAACTCCAATAGATGCAAATTTTGAAATGTCTTTCAAGTCCGAAACACCCTTGATAAGTGAGGCTAAAATCAAAGGAACGGCAATGAGTTTTAAAAGTTTGACAAAAATTGTACCCAGAGGTTTAATCCAAGCCTTGGTAAATCCACTACCCCCTTCGATTTGAAGCATGACAAAGCCAAAGATTAGGCCCAAAAGCATGCCAATTAATATTTTCCAATGGAGTGCTAGTGATTTCATGTGTTTAGAGTTTAGTCAAGCGATTCAGCAGTGTAAAGTCGGCCAAAACCAAAGCGGCCATGGCTTCAACTATAGGGACAGCTCGCGGAACCACACAAGGGTCATGACGACCTTTGCCTTGCATTTCTACTGCATTACCTTCTTTATCGATAGTTTCTTGTGTTTGCATCACAGTGGCAACAGGTTTAAATGCAACATTAAAGTAAATATCCATACCATTGCTGATCCCACCTTGAATACCTCCAGAGTTGTTGGTTTGTGTCGAGCCATCGGCATTAAAAGCATCATTGTGTGCACTACCTTTCATGCTTACTCCTTCAAAGCCAGAACCATACTAAAAGCCTTTAACTGCATTTATGGACAACATTGCTTTACCCAACTGCGCATGAAGACGATCAAAAACGGGTTCGCACAATCCTACAGGGACATTTTTAATCACACAAGAGACTGTTCCGCCAATAGTATCTCATTCTTTCCGAATGGCTTTGATT
>Ga0228661_1000586_pt1 | contig 6282 bp, 6 predicted proteins | sample 75DmetaG_FD_182857 | JGI IMG/M metagenome (GOLD analysis project Ga0228661, IMG submission 182857) | Seawater microbial communities from Monterey Bay, California, United States - 75D | ecosystem: Environmental > Aquatic > Marine > Coastal | place: USA: California | collected 2016-11-14
CGGGCCTTATCAACAGACTTAACGAACAAGAGCTAGCAGATTTAATTGCCTATATGCTTTCAACTGGAGATCCAAAAAAGATGAAAAAATGAAACATTTTGTGGCGTTAAGTAAACAAAATAAAATTAAAAATTTAATTTTATTTATTCTGTTTGTGATTTTTGCGATTTTACAATTAAATGATCCTGATGGTTTGTTGTGGTTTTCTATATATTTTATTGTATCACTTATATGTTTATACAACACCTTTAGGGCTATTCCCAAGTCTATTTTTATTTTATCAATTACAGCTCTAATAACTTACTCTGCGTTTCATTTTTCATTATTCATTGATTATTTATATACTGAAAATAAAGAAGAGATTTTTGGGGAAATGGTCTATGACAAACCTTATTTAGAGGGTACTAGAGAGTTTATTGGGCTTTTATTAGCTGCTCTTGGGATTATGTATCAAATAAAGATTAGAAAATTCAAATAATTTTTATAAACTTTTAATAAAAATAGCGAAAGTAACAGGGTAGTGGATTACTAATTAATAATTACAATTCAGTTTTTATAGGAAATCCACGGTCTTTCATTAAGGCTTCAATTTTAGCATCTCTTCCTCTAAATAAACGGTAAGCTTCTTCTGGATCAATTGAATTTCTAGGGGAAAATAAATAATCTACTAATTTTTTAGCAACATCTTTATCATAAAATCCTCCAGGAGCTTCAGCAAATGCTTCAGATGCATCAGCAGTTAATACATCTGCCCACATATAACCGTAATAAGCAGTTGCATAACCTTCTCCTGAAAAGACATGTCCGAAGTGTGGTGTTCTGTGTCTCATAGGTAATTCAGAAGGCATTTTTAGATCAGCTAATGTTTCTTTTTCAAATTTATCTACATCTATATTTGTTGGATCAGCTAAATGAAATTTCATATCCATAATCGCTGAAGCTAAATATTCTGTCGTTTCAAATCCTTGATTAAATGTAGATGCTTTTTTTATTTTTGCAACTAGTTCTTTAGGCATCGGTTTACCAGTCTGATTATGAACTAAAAACTGATTTATCACTCTGTCTGTAGATAACCATCTTTCAAGAAGCTGTGATTGAAATTCAGTATAATCTCTCACACCACTATTTAGAGTAGGGTATTTGACATTAGAAGCAAAAAAGTGTAAGGCATGACCAAATTCATGGAAAAAAGTTGTAGCATCGTCCCATGAAACTAACAACGCTTCCCCGGGTGCTGGTTTGACAAAATTAGAATTGTTAGAAGCTAATACATTAGTTTTTCCATCCATAGTAGTGTGACTTCTGTATGTTGTAGCCCAAGCACCAGATCTTTTTCCTTGTCTAGCGTATGGATCTAAGTACCATAATCCAATATGTTCTTCGGAGGACTTGTCTTTAACTTCCCAAACCTTTACATCTTCATGAAAAACAGGTATTCTTCCTTTTTCTAAAGCTATAAACTTGTAATTAAATAATTCACCTGCAACATAAAACATGGCGTCTGTTAATTTATCTAACTGTAAATATTGTTTGACTTCATCAGAATTTAAATCGTATTTTAATTTTCGAACTTTTTCTGCATAGAATCTGTAATCCCAAGGTTCGATAGTTGTTTTAGAATTAGTAAGCGTATTAGCAACTTTTTGCATATCAACTACCTCTTCGTCAACTCTAGCTATAGCTGCAGGCCATACTGCTTCCATTAATGCCATTGCATTTTCAGGATTTTTTGCCATCCTGTCCTGTAATCTCCATTGAGCATAATTTTCATGACCTAATAAACCAACTCGTTCTTTTCTTAATCTTAAAATTTCAGCAATAATTTCATTATTATCAAATTCATCCCCATTATCTCCTCTGGAATAGTAATTTTTCCAAACAATCTCTCTTAAAGCTCTATTAGTAGAATAAGTTAAAAATGGATCCATTGATGATCTTGTATTAGTTATTGCATATTTACCATCAAAACCTTTGTCTTGTGCAATTTTTTGAGCAGATTTTATAAATCCATCTGATAAACCATCTAATTGAGATTCATCCAAGTAAGTAACATAATTTTCTTCGTCGTGTAAAACATTATTAGAAAAGTCATTGTATAGTTTTGATAGTTCTAGATTAATTTCAGCATATTTCTTTTTTTTATCATTATTCAAAGCAGCTCCGTTCATAGCAAAACTTTTATAAGTTAAATCTAAAACTCTTTGTTGATCGTCTTCAAGAGGATTGCTTTTAGATGAATTGTAAATAGCGCTTACTCTTTAAAATAATTTCTCATTTTGGTTGATTAATGTTGAGTATTCCGATAGCTTAGGTGCTAATTCACTTTGTATTTCTCTAAATTCTGGACTAGACATATTACTAGATAATATTCCATAGTATGGATAAACATCACTTAGAAGCTTTCCAGACCTTTCCATTTCTTCAATAGTGTTTTCAAATGTTGGTGCATCTAAATTATTTGCAATTTTATCAATATCCTCGAGACTCATTTTCATTCCTTTGAGCATTGCTTCTTTAACTAGCTTAGGAGACATTTTGTCAAATGCAGGAACTCCACCATATTCAGAGTTTTTGTCTGACCATTGTTCTATCATTGGATTAGGGTTATTACAGTTAATTAAAAATAAAGAAGTAATAATAATTGTAAATAAATTTTTCATAAAAGAAGTTTCTTAAATTAATGTTTAATATCTATAAATCGTATTTTGGATTCCATGAAACAACTTGTTTCAAATCCATTGCACGTATTCCCATATCAACTGCAAAGGACACAGCAGCACCACTTTTTAAATTAGATAGTGGAATAGTATTGTTAATAATTGAGGATTTAAAATCTTCAAGAGCTTGGCGTGTTGGTTCTAGATGATTAAAATTGATTAAATTACCTTTTCCCTCTGTCCAACTTTGCGTTGCACCAGAAACACCATCAAAATCTCCTATTACTTTATTATATTTTCCTTCAGGATATTTCCAAGCCTTATCATAGTTAATAATTACTGTGGCTTTATCACCCATTACTTTGATTTGATAATCATCTTTAGCATTTGAGGTTAAGCAAGTAAAATTCGCTTTGATTCCATTTGCATATGAGTAAATTAAATTAGTGTTGTCATATGTTTCACGTCCATCTTTCCAATAATCTATTCCGCCAAAACCTGCTACTTTTATAGGATTATCTTGTAGCAACCAATTGCAGAAATCAATTTGGTGAGAGCTCAGTTCTGCAGTAAGTCCATAAGAATATTCACGATACATCCTCCAATTAATTTGACGTTCAAATTTTGGATTTGGAACGTGTCTTCTCCAATTTCCATTACGATTCCATTGAGCATCAATAGCAATTACTTGGCCAATATCTCCTGCTTGAATCATCTCAACAACATGCGAATATAATCTTGAACTGTGATATTGATGACCAGTTTGAAATATCTTATTGTGACTGTTTTGCACTTTTTGAATCAAATCAAGTGTATCTTGATCACCTTTAACCATTGTTTTTTCACAATAAATATGGACTGAAGCATCAACAGCATCAGATGCTATAGCAGCATGAGTATTTAAAGGAGTGCTAATTATTACTGCATCTAAATTTTTTAATAAAAGCATTTCCTGGTGATTTGAATATTGTTTTGCTTTAGGGGCCAGGGATGAAGCTTCATTCAATCTAAATTGAAGAGTATCACATATTGCAATTAACTCTATACCTTTTATTCTGTTAATTATATTTATTAATCCTTGACCACGAGCTCCTGTTCCAATAACTCCAATATTTAATTGATCTGAAGGAGCTCCTTTCAAAATGGAAAACAACTCTGTATTTGGAGCAAATACTGGAATACTTGCTGTTAATACACTTTTTTTAATAAACGATCTTCTTGAACTCATAATAAAAACTGGTTTTATATTTTTTAATATAGTGAAAATTTTATTTCTTTCTGAAGCTAATTATCGAAGGAAAGAATCCTATAAAAAATAGATGATTTTTTCTATATAGATGATAATTATCATATTTTTGAAATAATAGTTATGTCAAAATAATGTAAATTGTTAAATGAAAATTTAACAACAATTATTACTATTAACCAAACGACTATGACAATAGAGGAAAAATTTAAATCTCTTGAATCAAAAAACGCTCCTGGACAGGAAATTAGACAAAATTTAGATGATCTTAGTTCTATTATGCTTGGTGATAAGCTAGATGGCATCTTAGTAGATTTTTCACATGGAGATGTAGATGCTTTTCCTCCGATACCAGATTCTGACATTTCATGGAAAAATGGTTTCAATAAAGGAGCCTCTCAAGCTTATACTGAATACAGAGGATCGGCCGAAATTCGAAATAGACTAGCTATTAGTTTAGGAAAATTTACAGGAAAACATATCAAATATGATAGCGAATTAATTATCACACCAGGTACTCAAGGGGCATTATTTTTGGCACTTGGTGCAACAGTTACCGTGGGTACAAAGGTTGCTGTTATTGAACCAGATTATTTTGCTAATCGTAAACTTGTTAAATTTTTTGGTGGTGAAGTAGTGCCAATTCCTCTAAATTATAAGAATAATAAATTTGATAATACTCCAGATCTAAATAAAATTGAAGAAGCATTTAAAAATAATACTAAGGTTTTTGTCTTTTCGACTCCAAATAACCCAACAGGAATTGTCTATTCAGAAAACTCTATAAAAACAATTGGAAATCTAGCAGAAAAATATGGAGTTACAGTCATTGTTGATCAGCTGTATTCCAGGATGCTGTTTAGCTCTGAAACTTATACTCACCTTCGTTCATGTGATTTTAGTCCTAAAAGCCTTATTACCATTATGGGACCTTCAAAAACTGAATCTTTAAGTGGATTTCGTTTAGGAGTTGCATTTGGTTCTGCCCATTTGATTGAAAGAATGGAAAGTCTTCAAGCCATTGTCTCATTGAGAACTGCTGGTTATAATCAAGCAGTTTTAGATACTTGGTTTCATGAGCCTATAGGTTGGATGAAAAACCGTATCCATGAACATGAGTTAATTAGAGATGAACTACTTGAAATTTTTAGGTCTGTTAATATTTTTGCTGTAACTCCACAGGCTGGAAGCTATCTTTTTCCACAACTCCCTTCACTCAGCGTAGACTTATATACATTTGTTCGTTTATTACGTTTTCAGGCAAATGTTATAGTAACACCAGGTTCAGAATTTGATCCTAAATGCAAGGATAGTATTAGGCTTAATTTTTCACAAAACCGTCAATTAGCTGTTTTAGCTGTAAAACGAATTATTAAAATGGTTGAAATTTATAAAATATGAAAAAACTAATTCTCCTTTTTTTATTTACACCTTATATTTTATTAGGTCAAAATGAATTTATTGGTTCTATTGAAAGACTTACACCTGAAATGGATAATTTTATTTCTAAAGATTCAAAAATTGAAATTATTGCTAAAGGTTTCTCTTGGTCTGAAGGTCCTGTATGGTCTAAAAAACTAAACGCTCTTCTTTTTTCTGATGTTCCAAATAATGTTATATATAAATGGGATGAAAAAAATGGTTTAGATGTTTTTATTGATAAAATTGGCTACTCTGGAATTGTCCCCAATTTAAATAAGTCAGGAACAAATGGTTTAATAATTGACCATGATGGAAACCTAATAATTTGTATGCATGGCGACAGGAGGATAGTAAAGCTTACTAATTGGAAAAGTAATAAAGTATTTCCTGTAATTACATCATTTAATAATAAGTTATTTAATAGCCCTAATGACTTAGTTTATAATAGCAAGAAAGATTTATTTTTTACTGATCCGCCATATGGTTTAAAAGAAGGGGATAATGATAAATTAAAAGAATTAGAATTTAATGGAGTTTTTAGACTTAGTAATAATGGAAAATTAGAAGTTTTAATAAAAAATTTAACAAGACCTAATGGTATCGCCATTTCTGTAGATGAAAAAACTTTATATGTTGCTAATTCTGATTCTAAAAATCCAGTTATTATGAAATATCAAATCACTGACGAAGGTGTTAATAATCCTGAAGTGTTTTTTAATGGAACTGAACTGTCTGAAAAGGAGATAGGGTTATTTGATGGCTTAAAAGTACACCCAACAGGGATGGTTTTTGCAACTGGCCCTGGGGGAGTTTTACTAATTAATCAAGATGGTATTCATATTGGTACGATTAAAACAGAAGTTAGAAGTGCAAATTGTGCTTTTGATAATAAATTTGAATATCTGTATATGACTTCTCACCAATATTTAACCAGAATAAAAATTATGGATTTATAAG